>Ga0307479_10000198_pt1 | contig 56846 bp, 51 predicted proteins | sample atmos_gasesECM4C_FD_203743 | JGI IMG/M metagenome (GOLD analysis project Ga0307479, IMG submission 203743) | Hardwood forest soil microbial communities from Morgan-Monroe State Forest, Indiana, United States - atmos_gasesECM4C_515 | ecosystem: Environmental > Terrestrial > Soil > Temperate...
CCGCAACCGCACCGCCGGCTTAGACTCTCCCGCTTCTCCCTCTCTCTGGCCCATGCATTCTTATAGCTCTGCCCCGCCACCCAACGCACCAAAAAAGTCACAAACTCTGAGCGGAGCGAAGGACCTGTGCAACTTGCTTGCGCCACCGGTGCCGCCCGGCGTCAACAGAACGCGAGCAGTGAAGGTCTTCATGCTCCATGGCTCCGGAAAATGATGGCACTTGTAACACTCCGCTCCTCCCTCCTAGCCGTCCTCTCTTTTCCGTGAATCCCACCCCACAACAGATTACAATTCCTTTCCTGACTTAGAACCTTGATCTGGAGGACAGATGGCGCCCCCAACCACGCGTACCGTGATGCGCAATTGTTTGCTGGTCATGCTGCTAGCCTCGTTGGCGGCGGCGCAAAGCGCCGAACTGCGTACCGCCCGTTACCTCGACTCCGTTCGCAAGCAACCCGGACTGCTTCTGGCCTTCGTGCGCGAGTTGCCCAAAGGTGGAGACCTCCACAATCATCTTGATGGCGCCATTTATGCCGAGGACTTCGTGGATTTCGCGGCCTCCGGCGGTCTGTGTGTGGACCGCACTTCTTCGCGCCTGCTCGCGCCACCATGCGATTCCTGCGAAACCTACACCGCCAAACCCGCCGCCCGTTGCGCCTATTTCGATCACGTGCTCTACAACCAGATGATCGACGCCTGGTCGATGCGCAACTGGAGGCCGGGCGACGAATCCGGTCACGATCATTTCTTCGCGACCTTCGACAAGTTCGGTCTCGCATCCCATACCCACGTTGCCGAAGGAATCGCCGCGGCCAGCAATCGTGCTGGAATGGATCATCTGCAATACGTCGAGTTCATGCACACCGCAGACTCCGGAGGTGCAGCCCAACTCGCCGGAAAGCTTGACTGGAACCCAGACTACGCAAAGATGCGTCAGGCGCTACTCGACGCCGGCCTTAAGAACGTGGCCACGGAAACCGGCAAGAGACTTGCCTCCGACGATGCCCGAGCCAAAGAGATTCTCAAATGCGGAACGCCAGATGCCGCACCCGGATGCAATGTGACTGTGCGCTACTTGTATCAAGTGCTGCGCGGCTTGTCGCATGAAATCGTCTTCGCGCAGATCCTGCTGGGATTTGAACTGGCATCTTCCGATCCGCGATTCGTCGGCCTGAATCTCGTCATGCCCGAAGATTGGTACGTGCCCATCCACGATTTCAACGAGCACATGGCCATGCTCGATTACCTGCACAGCGTCTATCCCAAAGTACACATCACGCTGCACGCCGGAGAACTCGCCATGGGGATGGTTCCTCCCGAAGACCTGTCCTACCACATTCGCACGTCCGTCGAGCGCGGCCACGCCGAGCGCATCGGCCACGGCGTTTCAGTTATGAACGAAAAAGATCCCATCGGCCTGCTGCATGAAATGGCGGAGCGCAACGTGCTAGTCGAAATCGCGCTGACCTCGAACGACATGATTCTCGGCGTGAGCGGCGACGACCATCCTCTGCCGATCTACATGAAGTATGGTGTTCCCGTCGCCCTGGCGAGCGACGACGAAGGCGTTTCCCGCTCCGACATGACGCATGAATACTTGCGCGCGATTGAAACTTATCGTTTGTCCTACGCGGATGTGAAGCGCATGGCACGCCAAAGTCTGGAACACAGCTTCCTGCCCGGAGAGAGTTTATGGACCAACACAAAGCTGGTGTTTCGGCAGTCGCCAGCGTGTGCAAGCGATGTGCCCGGCGCGGAAAAACCGTCGGCAGCATGCGAGCAGTTTCTTACCGCAAACGAACGAGCCCGCGAGCAGTGGCGACTGGAATCTGAGTTCGCAAAATTCGAGAAAAAATACTAAATAGCGCCGACGTTACCCGGAGACCAATGCCCCGCAAGCCGCGAACTTTGATTGCCTCGCCGCTGGAATGGCAGATGCACGCCTCGCCAGTTGCCCATCCCATCGTGCCGGTTCTGGCCGAGCGCGGCGGCACTCAACTCCGCACTCCTCTTCCCATCGCTGTAGTCGACACCCGCGAGCAGGTTCCGCTTTCGTTCTGGAGGTTCAAGGGATGGTTTGCCGGAATCGAAACCCGCGCCTTGCCGCTTGGCGATTACAGTGTGGCCGGAATGGAAGACTCTTGTGTGGTCGAGCGCAAGAACCTTGCCGACCTGATTTGCTCCTTCACCGAAAATCGAGCCGTGTTTGTAAAACGTCTGCGGCGTCTTAGCGAGCTGCCAAACAGCCTGCTTGTCATCACCGCGCCTCTCAGCCAGATCAAGAGCGCCTATCCCTACGGTCGCGCCAATCCCAACCAGGTCACGCAGTCTTTGATCGCCGTGCTGGCGGGGTTGCGCCTGCCTTTTGTGTGTACCGAGACCCACGAACTGGGAGAGGAAATCGTGGCGTCTTATCTCTATCAAACATTCCTATATGATTGGCTCGAGCGCAACGGCCACGGGCGATTTCTAATGGACGACGACCTGTAACTCTTATGGAAGATCAATTCAATCTCGCCGAAACCGCAGCCCAATCGATCCTGCGCCACACCTCGCTGCGCCCAAAAATCGCTCTCGTCCTCGGTTCCGGCCTCGGCGCCTTCGCCGATTCGCTCACCGATGCCGCACGAATCCCTTTCCACGAGATCCCCGCCTTCCCTCGTTCCACCGCCATCGGACACGCCGGACAACTTGTGATTGGCAAGTCAGGGACTGTCCCGGTCGCTGCAATGCAAGGCCGCGTCCACCTCTACGAGGGCTATTCCCCGCAGCACGTCGCTTTCCCTATGCGCGTTTTCGGACGCATGGGCATTCGCTCCGTCATCCTCACCAATGCCGCCGGCGGTATCAACCTCCGGTATCAGCAGGGTGCGCTCGTACTGATCAGCGACCACATCAACCTGCAGGGAACGAATCCCCTCGCTGGCCCCAACGACGACCGCTTTGGCGTCCGCTTTCCCGACATGACTCATGCCTACGAAAGATCCTATCGGGAGATGGCGAAAGAAGAAGCCGCCAAGCTGGGAATGACGCTGCATGAAGGCGTTTACGCCGCGCTGCTCGGACCAACTTACGAAACGCCCGCCGAGATCAGATATCTGCGAACCATCGGCGCCGACCTGGTCGGAATGTCCACCGCCTTCGAAGTGATCGCCGCACGTCACATGGCAATCAAGGTTCTCGCCATCTCCTGCGTCACCAACATGGCCGCCGGCATTCTCGACCAACCCCTCTCGCACCAGGAAGTGATGGAAACCGGCGAGCGCGTCCGCTCCAGCTTTGAAGCACTCCTGCGCGCAATCCTTCCGCACATCGAGAGAGATCACGACATTTCCGGATAGCTGACCGCTACTTCTGCGGCCGCTGCGGATTCGGCGGCGCGTCCGGCTTTTTCTCTTCGGGCTTCGGCTGATCCGGCGCTGGCTTCTGATCCTTCTGATCCGCCTTGGGAATTTCTTTCCCTTCGTACAGAATTCTCACATTCGATCCGAACCGCTTGTAGTCTTCATACTTCACGATCTCGCGAATGTGAATGTCACTCAGGTTGAAGTGCAGCGTGTCGTCGGCCCGCGTGTAGGTAGGAAACCAGTATTGCCCATCGATCTGCTCGCGCCAAGTCGTGAACTTCGGGTAGAGATGCTCTTCTTTGCCCTTCTTCTTGGTGTCGCGAATCTCCGGCACGGCCTGCCCGTAGGTCTTTACTATCTGGAAATCGCGGTCGTCTACCCAGATGCGTCCCTGAAAGTAGCGTTTCTTGCCTACGATCTGCTTGGGCGCAATATCGAACACGTAGCAGTGCAACTGATCTTCCATCTGCTGCCCGACATAGAGAATGTTGTATTCCGGAACTTCCTCGGTGGTCAGCACGAAGGGTAGGCGGTTGCGGAAGTCCTGGATATCGCCTTCGTCGAGCCCGAGCCCGCCCTGCTCCAGCGTGGATTGCGGCGCGAACACTACATTCTCGATCCGCTTCCCTTTATCGTCGTACAGCACATCGAAGACTTCGTGATACTCCCCGGTGACCGTGTCGCCGTCGCGAGTCTGCACCTTGATGTCCTGCCGGTAGGTGTAGTGGTCGCGCGCTTCCTTGAACAATTTTTCCTGCGCGGCAAAATGCGCGATGACTTCCTCGGGCGTCACGCCCTTGGGGGGAACGTTTTCGAGGGGACCTTCCTGCGCAGCCATTGGGGAAGCAAGGGACACACTTACAGCCAAGGCAGCAAAAAAGAGAAAAATGCGGTACGGCCGATTCATACTCCTATTTTATCGAATAAATTGTTGTTGGACCTTGAAGGATGCGCTGCCGTCGTCTCCACCGCGGCGACCCTCCCCCGACCCCTCTCCGCTCAGTGAGGCTGGGGGTAGGGCGCTGCAGTTCTGCCGTATCTTGGATGCCGTTTCAATGGAGGGGTTGCCGTCGAGAAAACCGGAGGGCCGCGGGCAAGGTGTGCCGCGATTTGTAGCGCCGGCGCCCCCTCGCTGAGGGCAGGCCCGAGCGCAACTTGCGCTCGGCGCCGCAAGCTGTGATCGGGCTCCTGAGTTTCATTGTTTTTGCTATGCAATCATTGCAATCAATGCTATCATTGATGTCATGGCCAGCATCACCATCCGCAGACTGCCCGAAAGCACCAAGCGTCGGCTCCGCATCCGGGCCGCCCGCAATGGCCGCTCCATGGAACAGGAAGCCCGCGAGTTGCTCGAAACCAGTCTAGCCCAACCCGATCCTGAGCCAGTCAATATCGGAGAGGCCATCCGCCGTCGCTTCGCCCCTTTTGGCGGCGTTGATTTGAAGATTCCTCCCCGCCGCATTTCTGTCCGGGAAAATCCATTCAAGTGAATCGTGTGATCACGATTCTGGACACAAACGTGGTTTCCGAACCGATGCGGCCCTCCCCCTCGCCTGCCGTTCTGGCCTGGCTGTCCGAAAGTCACGAGAGAGGGCCGCTCTTCGTCACGACGATCACAATGGCTGAAATTCTACTCGGGATCGAACTGCTTCCCAGAGGAAAGCGTCGCGACCAGATGCTCGCCCAGGCTGAAGCGGCATTTGCAGAAGACTTTGCCGGGCGGGTACTGCCTTTCGACGAAGATGCCGCGCGCGTGTTTCCGGAGATCGCTGTCCGGCGTCGCGCGCAAGGCAGACCGATCGCGGACCTTGACGCGCAAATCGCGGCCATCGCCCACTCCCGCGGCGCACTCCTGGCCACACGCAACACCGCCGACTTCGAAGGTTGCGGCGTGCACCTGGTCAATCCCTGGCAGTAGGGTTTCGTACAGGGCCGCCTATCAACAAACTTTGTCATTCCGACCGAAGGGAGGAACCTGCTGTCCCGGAAGTTACGATGCTCTTGAGTTCGGCATTTTTGCCCGCGTGCGTTCTGCTACACTTTCTCGTTTGCCGAGGAGGTTCTACAGTGCGCCGCTTCTTGATCCTGTTTCTTGCCCTCATCACTGCATCCGCCGCCGTCGCCCAGGCCAAACATCCCTTCACCTTCGAAGACATGATGAAGCTCAAGCGCGTCGGCGAGCCTGTGGTTTCGCCGGACGGCAAGTGGGTGATCTTCAGCGTGGTCGATGTGAATCTGGAAGCCAACACGAAGACGCCGCACATCTGGATCGTGCCAACGGCGGGTGGTCAGGAGCGTGAGATCATCGCCGATCAGGACGGCGATCGCCCGCGCTGGGCGCCGGATGGGAAGCGGTTCGCGTTTATCTCAACGAAGGAAGGCGGCTCGCAGGTCTGGATCGCGGATTTCGATGGCACAGGGGGAACGGTAACGGGAGTACACAAGCTGACCTCGATTGCGACCGAGGCTGGCGGGGAACTCTGGTCGCCGGACGGAAAGAATATTCTATTTACTTCGGACGTCTATCCCGAATGCGCAGACGAGGCTTGCAACGCAAAAAAACTGCAAGAAACAGAAAAATCAAACGTGAAGGCACTCATATTTGACCGCCTCTTGTACCGCCATTGGAATTCCTACAAGGGAGGAAAGCGTAGCCACATCTTCGTAGATTCGGTGCCGGTCGTCGGGACTACAACCGGTGTTGACCGCATCAGCCGCTTCGCGACGATTCCACGCGACCTCACCCCCGGCGACTACGACTCCCCCGTGTTCTCGCTCGGCGGGCAGGATGACTACGCCTTCTCGCCCGACGGGCAGGAGATTTGCTACACCTCGAATCACGACAAGAACGAAGCCGCATCCACCAACAACGATCTCTGGATCGTCCCGGTCAGCGGGGGGCAGGCAAAGAACATCACCGCCGACAATCCCGCCAGCGACTCGACGCCGCTCTATTCCCCCGACGGCCGCTACATCGCCTACCGCGCCCAGCAGCGTCCGGGATACGAGAGCGACCGCTTCCGGCTGATGCTCTACGACCGCAAGGCAGGGGAGAAGAAGAATCTGACGGAGGGTCTGGACAGCTGGGTCGATGGCTTCGTTTGGTCTCCTGATTCTTCGGCGATCTACTTCACATATGCACAGAAAGGAGAGTCCCGCATCGGCGTTGTTTCGGCCAGAGGCATCAAGGTTCCTGTATACGCGCTGGCGGATGAGGCCGGTTCGAAGTGGATACCGATGACCTTTTTCACGAACGACGACCTGGCGGTCACGCCGGACGGAAAAGGCTTGGTCTTCACAGTGAACTCGTTGAGGGCACCGAACGAGATTTACGAGTTATACCCGTGCAGCGAACGTTGTGATCCGCCGTTGCCTCCGACACCTCTAAGCCATATCAATGACGCGCTCCTCTCGCAGATTGCGATGTCACCCCTCGATCGCTTCGAGTTCACCGGCGCCCACGACGACAAGGTCGAAGGCTTCCTCGTAAAGCCGCCGAATTTCGATGCTTCGAAGAAGTATCCCGTGAAGTTCCTCATTCACGGCGGGCCGCAGGGCGCGTGGGGAGACGACTGGAGCTATCGCTGGAATCCCGAACTCTTCGCGTCACCAACTTCTTCGACGAGCAGTGGCTACGTGGTCATCATGATCAACTTCCACGGCTCGACCGGATACGGACAGAAGTTCATCGACGCCATCAACGGCGACTGGGGCGGCGCTCCGTTTGAAGACCTGATGAAGGGCCTAGACTACGCGGAGAAGACCTACCCGTTCATCGATAAAGACCGGGAATGCGCGCTGGGCGCCAGCTACGGCGGATACATGGCCAACTGGGTGCTCGGCCACACCGATCGCTTCAAGTGCATCGTCTCGCACGACGGCATGTTCAACGCCGAATCCGCCTGGGGCTCGACCGAAGAAATGTGGTTCAACGACTGGGAGTTCAAAGGCACTCCCTACGACAACCGCGCCATGTACCAGAAGTGGTCGCCGCACCAGTACGCCAAGAATTTCAAGACGCCAACGCTCGTAATCCACGGCCAGCGCGACTACCGCCTCGACGTGAGCGAAGGCCTACAGCTTTTCACCACGCTCCAGATGGAAGGCGTGCCATCAAAGATGCTGTACTTCCCGGACGAAGGCCACTGGGTGCTGAAGCCGCAAAACAGCAAGCTCTGGTACGAAACGGTGAACGCCTGGGTGGATCAGTGGACAAAGAAGTGAGCAGCCTTCGGGCTTCGGCTTGCGGCGTAACAGCTGTAGGATTTGTCATTTTTAGGATATGTCATTTACAGCACATGTCATTTATAGGATTTGCCATCTATAGGGTTTGTCATTCCGACTGGAGGGAGGAACCTGCTTTTTTGCCTGCGCCGGTACAAAAGCAGATTCCTCGCCTTCGCTTCGCGAAGACTCGGAATGACAGGGTAAAAGGGTAAATGTGAGAGTGATGGTCAAAACAAAATCGTCAACCGGCGGCAGCAAAACTGAACTCTCGCAAGCCGACGCCGAGCGCCAACTCGACTCCTTCCTGGCGAAATATGACCCAGATGTCGCCGCCTTCGCCCGCCGCGCCCTGACAAAGATGCGCAGGCTCGTCCCCGGCGCCGTTGAAATGGTCTACGACAACTACAACTGGTTGGTCATCGGCTTCAGTCCCACGGAGCGTCCATCGGAGGCGATCTTCTCCCTCGTGCTGCCTCCCGGTCGAGTGACGCTGTGCTTTCTGCAAGGCGCGGGTCTACCCGATCCTTCGAAACGGCTGCAGGGCAGCGGCAACGTGGTTCGCAATATCCGGCTCTATGACGCGGACGAGCCCGACGCCCACGTGCTCGACGATCCCGAAGTCCTTGCCCTGATCAACGTGGCCCTCAATCGCGCCAAAGTTCCCATGTCCGCTGGAGCGCGCCGCAAGCTGATCATAAGATCGGTGTCGGCAAAGCAACGGCCACGTCGACCCCCGCCTGGAAAGAAGTAGCGAAGTTCAGCGGCACACAATTAATGATCAATAATCGATGACCAACGATCGACGATCGTCTGTGCGCATGCGCCCCGGTCGCCCGCTCGGAGCGGGAGCCCTTCCCTGCCGCTGACTGCTGGTAGTTACGGAAGCGTTCTCGCCACTCTTCTGGGGAAAGCTCTCCATCACATCCTGCTGCGCTGCCGACGTTCCTGTCGAAACCTGAATCTCAACCTCAAGCGGACCAGTGAACGATCCCACCGAAGGCAGAAAACTCGCCAAGCCGTTGGCGTCGGTGACTACGCTACTTTGGCTGACGCTGAGAAGAACGGGCATTCCCGTCTGCGTGACCGTGGACTCGCCGGGCGCCGGCGGCGGGATCGGTCCTGCCGGACGTAGCACCGTGGATTGAAACGCCACGCTCGCTCCCAGAATAGGGTTCGGCGGCGTCGAGGAATCGGTTACACGCACCGTGAGAGGCTGAAATACAGCCCCTGCCACAACCTGACCTTCCCCGGCCACGGCCTGCAAATTGAACATCGCCGGCGCAACCGCATTCCCATACACCGTTTGGCACGGACTATTTCCCGGAGCCACGCAAGCGGTGAGTTGTACATTCGCAATGAAGTTGGTCAGCGTAAGTGTGACGGATGCATAGCCGCTGGTGTTCGTGACCGCGCTTGCGGAACTGAGCGAGCCCGCTCCCTGCGCGACCGCGAAATTCACGGTGACGCCGGTTTTCGGCGCGCCCAAGTTCACCACGCGCGCTGTAATCGGTACGCTGAGGCTTGCGCCCTGCGCGATCCAAAGATAGGGAGTAGTCACGCCAATATCCAATGACGATGATGTCGCAAACAGAGTGCCGACCACCGACTGCGCTGGATTGTAGACACCCGGCGCAACCGTAGCGGTGATGGTTGCAACGCCCGCAGCCGCTGGTGTTAGCCACGTAGAAGCGATTCCGCTTTCGTCGGTGATGGCCGAGCAAGTGGAACTGCCACCGCAACCCGAGAGCCCAGCTCCATTTGTGGCGCTCCATCCCACAGTTGCACCGTCGACCGGCGTTACGCCATCGGAGGCAACGACTCGCACGATCATGGGATTCGTAGCCTGAGTTCCCACCGGCGTTGGAGGATTTCCTCCCTGCAATAACAGAATCTTGTCGGTGGCCGCGGCCCCGAAGGTGAGCACGCTGGTCATAATCGAAAATGCTCCGCTGACTGGATCGTTAATGGTGATGGTCTGCGGCCCGTCACCCTGCGCTGGAGCGGTCACCAGAATCTCGGCTGCGTTGGTCGCCAGCAGCGGCACGCTCACACTCCCGACGATAACAGTGAGACCAGGCGCAAAACCGGTGCCCTGCAAAGTAATAGCTCCGCCACGCACCGCAATGCGGGGCGGGACTACCGAATCGCCATAAAGAACGTGCGCGTGATAGGAGTAGTCTGGCCGGCCGTCGCCACGCAGATCTGCGATCCCAATAATGAAGCTGTTCGAGCCCAAAACTTGCGCATCGAGCCGGCTCATGGCGAACGTCCCGGAATTGAACGGGAACGACGTAAACGCCGGCGGAGACAAGCCCTGCACATCGCCCAGAGTCCAGATGCCAACCACCGGAGCGACCTTCGACTCACTCGGCGCTCCGCCTTCATCCAGCGCCGTAACTGCCACCGATAAAGTGCGATTCACCTGCGCCGTGATCAGAAAATAGGAGACATCGCCGTAGCCGCTCAACGAGCCGATCCAGTCTCCTGGAGGAAGAACTGGCGCCGGAGCGCTCCAGGTTTCCGTCGCTGCCCACGACGGCACGGCCTGCCCGCTGCCGGACATCAATATGTCTTGCGCAAAGTCGCCGCCCGCACTCACCGTTACGACAATTGGAGCGAAGCTTCCCGAGGGCGCAACTTCAGAGAATTCATAGGGACAAACACCGGCTGACCACAATGGATCCAAAGCTTCGACCGATAATTGATATTGTGCTGTGGATCCTCCATTCGGAATTGGCAACCCGCCCAGATCGAAGAATCCCTCCAGCGTCTGATCGGTCGATCCGAATTCGCTGAACAGATTTCCCAGTGGATCCGTCAGGCCAGTGACCGGATTTCCGGCGTTGCCGGTGAAGATAAATCCGGAAACCGACGCGGCCGAATACCGATGCGAGGGCTGGTTGGTGGAAGGATCGATCCAGCGCGCGAATACATTTACACCTTGCATCGGCTGACCTTGAGCCCCGAAATGGTTCATGAAATAGACGGAGCCGTGGATGCGCGCCATGGTGGAACTGCCGGAGATGCCACCAGGATAGAGGCGGGTGAGCGCGGCCATGTCGTCAGGCGCGAGTTGGTAGGGATTCTTATAGCAAAGGGTAATCGGGATGCAGTTCACGGGATCCATGTAATGCATCACCGGGAAGCCGGAGTAGTCGTCAGGCGTGGGGAAGGGCTTGCCGGTGATTACGTTCAAATTCAACTGCGACCAATCGAGGCCCAACACACTGCCCAGCACGCGCACCAGCCGGTATTCCACATCCGTGAGTTGTGAAGACTGCAGCGCACACTGGCCATTGATGACGACCAGCGCGTGCAGCAGGTTCGCTCCCGTTCCGAAATTGTCCGCGCCTCCATAAACCGCATTCCAAAAACATTGCGAGGAATCGCCGGCGCCCGTCCCAAGCAGCGCGTCGGTAACCGAGCCATCGTAGTCGTAGACGATCCCCACGGGCGTTTGCGTTGCGGAGGAAGTGATGTCGGCGGGGGCGGTGACGATGCCGTTGGAGTCCACTGCGATGTTGCTTCCATTAACATCTTCGGCAAGCTGTCCCGCGTTCGTGGCCACCACCGCGGCTGTAGTCACAGAGGTCCACTGCAGGAAGGCGCTGGCGACGAATGCGTTGGCGGCAGCGTTTGGCAGAATGGGGCTCAAGTCTCCCTGATCGGTGTAATAATTCACATGGCCCTGGGACCAGGTCAGGGACTGTCCCATGGTCGAAGAATTGAAGAAGCTGGACCCGGCAACGTATTTCGGGCCCCCAGCCCGCACTAATCCGGCGAGTGACAGAACGATCGCTGTAACTGCCATCATCCGAACTAATGCTGCCGCGCATTTTCGCAGGGTCACGGCGGGCTCATTTCTCTTCCAATGCCGCGCTTCACCGCCCGCGCGAAATCGGCATACGAAACGGTGACGACGGTTTCGGCGCCCGATGCCTTCATTACGACCCGGCCCTGCGGATCTATCGCGAACTTGCCCACCGCTCCTGCCACCGGACTAGTGAGGCCCAACCTGCTCGGAGGATAGAGGAAGAGGAGCACTCGCTCACCGACCCGGTAGCGCTCACCTCGGGCCCACAGTCCTGACCATTCGTGGATGATGAGATTCTGGCCCGCAGCCGTGCCACGGATGGCATGTTCGACTTGGAACGTTACAGTGGTAAAGGTGGCGTCCGTTGCGAAAGGCGAGGCCGCGCCTCCCACGGAGGTAACGCGTCCCGAAAAAATGATGCCGGCGCTCTGCAGGATTTGCGGAAGCACGATCGGACCGACGAGATAAGGCCGACGTGCAACGGGAGGCTCAGGAAGTCGAACCGAGCCGGTGGCGGGAACGTACGAACTCGGCCAAGTCGGAGCCCGGGCGGGGCGACGATGCGCGACCGCATTCTGCCCGCGCAGAAGTGCGGAGGTTACAAGGATCAGCGAGAAAACGAGCAGACGCCAGCGACTCCCGGTCATACTACCGCCTGGGATACGAATGTCTGCTCAGAGGGCTTTGGGAAACCACCGTCATCATAGGCGGCTTCGGTGAAGCAAGCTGTGACGGATGTCACAACCAGCCTGTGAATTGCAGCACCATTCCCGTTATGGGCTGGTTGTTCCGCTCACCAACGGAATGCGGTTTAGACTTGGCGCGAAACTTCTTTGAGTTTTACCTTCAGAAAATAACAGTCCTCATGCACGGTGCGACCCAGTTCATCTGATTTGGCAGTCTCCAGAGAGACAGGCCGGTTGCAGATGGCGCAAGTCGGTACAACGGCTGCAGGGACCGATTGATTCATAGCGCGCCCGTGGCGAAGGCGTATTTGCCACACACTATAAAAGAAGACTCTTGTTTATGGGTATGGCACTTCCGGGCTAGATAATCTTCTGTATACAAAGGCGTTGCCAGTTCTGCGACGCTGCGTGAGATGTCCTCTGCGGAGACAATTAAGGCACTCTGCGCCCGGGCAATTGCAGCGGAAGGCGAAGACGTCGAGCCAGCTCTCCGCGAGCTTCACGCCGCCTTGAAAAACCACATCGAAAGTCTCCGGGAAATGGCAGCGGCCAAGCTTCTCGGTCCCCAGCAGCCACCGTCGGATGCGCCTCCAGCATAGCGTTTGCTAAGCGGGTTAAGGGCAGGGCGCAAGAGTGCCCGCCCCACACTTGCCAAAGTCGGGCTTTGCCTGACCGACACCCGATTCCCAGACTTCTGCCTGCCTGCATCCCCTCGGGGAGCGTAACATCTAATACACCGAGACCTAAAGCTATGGGAAATACCTTTAAGACCGCGTTTTTACTGACGGCGCTGACGCTCCTGTTGATGTTCATCGGCCGCTACTTTGGCGGGCAGAACGGGATGCTGCTGGCGCTGGTGTTTGCCGCGGTGGTGAACTTCATCTCTTATTTCTATTCCGACAAAATTGCGCTGGCCATGTACCGGGCAAAGCCCGTGACGCGGGAGGAACTGCCACGGGCCTATGCCGCGGTAGAGCGGCTGACGCAGAAGATTGGCATCCCGATGCCGAAGATTTATGTGATCCCGACGGAGTCGCCGAATGCCTTCGCCACGGGACGCAATCCCCAGCACGCCTCGGTGGCTGTGACGCATGGCATCCTGGGGCTGCTGAACGATGAAGAACTGGAAGGCGTGCTGGCGCACGAACTGGGGCACGTGAGCAATCGCGACATCCTGATTAGCTCAGTAGCGGCGACGATTGCGGGCGCAATCACTATGCTGGCCAGCATGGGCCGCTTCGCCATGATTTTTGGCGGGATGGGAGGCGGCGGTCGCGATCGGCGCGGCGGCGGGCTGTCGGGATTATTTATGCTGATTGTGGCGCCGATTGCCGCCAGCTTGATTCAGCTTGCGGTCTCCAGATCGCGGGAGTATCAGGCCGATGCTACAGGAGCGCACTTCACAGGTAATCCCTATGCTCTGGCGAGCGCCCTGCAGAAGCTGGATGCCTATTCACGGCGAGTGCCCATGGCCGCAACGCCCTCGACGGCGCATCTGTTTATCATCCAACCGCTGCTGGGGATGAATTTTGGGAGCCTGTTTTCGACCCATCCTCCGATTGCCAAGCGGATTGAGCGGCTGACGGGCAGGCCAGCGGAGTTTTTGCAGTAAGAGCGTCTGCCGCCTCCAGGCATTTGTCATCCCGAGCGAAGCGAGGGATCTTGGCGTCGGCATCAGCCATCAGGTTGAGCCACTGCAAGATCGGTCTGTGCTAGCGTTCTGAATTCGTGGTGGCGTGGATACCAAGATCCCTCGCTTCGCTCGGGATGACAATCGAAAGGGCTTGAAGCTAGTGGCTAGGAGCCAGAAGCTGAAGTCCTATGACATCGGTAACTCCGCCGCCAGCATGCTAAATAGTAAAATCCATCCAATGTCCCCTGAGACTGCGATCGCCGTATCCCACAAAGCCGCCGAATTGGAAAAAGCCCTTCGCCGCGTGATTCGCGGCAAGGACGATGTCGTGCGCCTCGCCCTGGTCAGCATCTTCGCCCGCGGACACTTGCTGATTGAAGGCGTGCCCGGTGTCGGCAAAACCACCCTGGGACAGGCCCTCGCCCGCGCCATCGATTGCACCTTCCAGCGCGTGCAGTTCACCAGTGACATGCTGCCTTCCGACGTGCTAGGCATCTCGGTCTATTCGGCGATGGAGCAGGAATTCGAGTTCAAACGCGGGCCGGTATTCACCAATGTCCTGCTGGCCGATGAGATCAATCGCACAACGCCGAAGACGCAGTCCGCGCTGCTCGAAGCTATGAATGAAGGCCAGGTCACAGTAGACGCGCATTCGTACGAATTGCCGCAGCCGTTTCTGGTGATCGCCACCCAGAATCCGGTGGAGCATCACGGAACTTATCCGCTGCCGGAGTCGCAACTGGACCGGTTCTTGATGCGCGTGCGCATGGGCTATCCCGAGGCCGCGGCCGAGCGCGAAATTTTGCGCTCCGAAGCTGGCGCAGGCGTCCTGCAAGACTTGCGCCCCGTGCTTACTGGAGCGGATGTGCTCGAGATGCAGGAGGCCGTGAAGCAGATTCGCGTGGACGAATCCTTAGTGACCTACGCCCTGGAGATTGTGAAGCGAACCCGCGATTCGGAATATCTTTCTTTGGGCGTGTCGCCGCGTGGAGCGCAAGCCCTCTACCGCGCGGCTCAGGCGATGGCATTTCTCGACGGCCGCAGCTTCTGCACTCCGGAAGATTTCAAGCCGCTGGCCGTGCCAGTGTTCGCGCATCGCATCGTGGTCAATGGCGGATATGCTTCGACTTTGAAGAAGTCCGAGCAAGCCGATCAGGTGCTGCGCGAGATTGTGGACGATGTGGCGGTGCCGGTGTAGGCGGGGGTTGAGCCGTGAACCTGAGCTCTCCGGTCATCGTCTGTTTTGTCGGCGCAATCCTTTGTTTTTGGACGACGTTCCGGTTAAGGCGGTTCAATGTCCGGGATTGGCCTCCTTCGTCTCTAGCTCACCTATCGCGGGAGGAGAGACAGCAGAGAATCCGCATCGCAAGCTGGATCTGTTTTGCTATGGGTTGCCTTATGCTGATCGGAGCGATCACTATTGGACGACTGCAATTTCTCCATCTTTGAAGTCCCGTGATCGTCGCTCTCTCCAGCGAGCGGTTGGCATGAGGATATAATCCTGGGGTCATGTCCTTCCTGCGCTTCCTCATGCTCTTGTCCCTCGTCTGCTGGATCGGCGGGCTCATCTTTTTTGCCTTCGTTCTCGCGCCCACAGCGTTTTCCGTTCTGCCCACGACTCATCTCGCGGGAAATGTAGTGGGTCGAGCGCTGGGGAAGTTGCATTGGATCGGGCTCATTTCCGGCATCGTCTTTCTGGCGAGTTCTTTGCTCTACAGCAGATTTACGGATGGCACGATGCATTTGTTTGCTGCCCGCAATGTACTGCTCTGCCTGATGCTGGCACTTACGCTAGTCTCGCAGTTTGGAATCATTCCGCGCATGGACACGTTGCGGGCATCGCTGGGAGAGGTAAGTGCTGCGCCCATCGATAATCCCGAGCGCATTCAGTTCGACGCGCTGCACGTCTGGTCGACACGAGTGGAAGGCGCGGTGCTGCTGCTGGGAGTGGTGGTGATTTTTCTTACAGCGCAGCAGTTTGCTGTCCGCTAGCGTAGCATGATCGCGCCATGCTTCGCCCAGGCTTGGACAGCGAGGCGGCTGTCTCCACATGATCCTTTCCGGCTTTGAATTGGGCAATCCAAGCTGCATCATTTATCCTGAAATGTTGTCCGACGATCGCCGAAGCCGCAGTGTGCATTCGCGCGCCATTCGCTAAAAGCTAGGAGCTAGAAGCTAGAAGCTTTCCTTATGAAAACTGGCATTATCGGCCTGCCTCAGGTGGGCAAGACATCGCTGTTTCGCATTTTGACTAAAGCCCATCTTTCGGATCAATCCCGCGCCAATCCGCGCGAGGCGCACATTGGCGTCGCCAAAGTTCCCGACGATCGCCTCGACCGGCTCGCCGCGCTCTACAATCCCAAGAAGCTCACCCATACGTCGGTCGAGTACGTGGACGTGGGCGCCATCGGCCAGGAGGCGCTGAAAGACAGCGCCTACGCCGCGCATCTGCGTAACGTGGATGCTCTGGCGCACGTGGTGCGCGTCTTCGACGATCCTTCAGTTCCGCACGCGGGCGAAATCGATCCCCTGAAAGACATCAAGAATGTGGAATTCGATTTGCTGGTCAGCGATCTGGGACAGATCGAAAAGCGCCTGGAGCGGCTGGAAAAAGATTTGAAAAAGATGAAGACGCCGGAACTCGAAAAAGAATTCGAGTTGCTGAAACGAGCCAAAGCACAAGTGGAATCCGACAAGCCGCTGCGCGAAATGGAGATGACCGCCGAGGACAAGAAGCGCATCAAGGGCTTCATGTTCCTGAGCGAGAAGCCGATTTTTTACGTTCTCAACATCGGTGAGTCGACAGAATTGGGAAAAGAGCTGGAAGAAGCCGTGCGCAAGTACGGGCTCACCGAAATTGCCGCACGTCCGAACGCCGCAGCCACAGCGATCTGCGGCAAGGTGGAAGCGGAACTCGCCGAAATGAGTGATGCCGACGCCGCGGAATTTCTCTCCAGCTACGGACTCACCGAAAGCGGCCTGGTCCGGCTGATTCGCACGACTTACAAGTTGCTGGGGTTGATTTCATTTTTCACAGCTGGCGAAGACGAATGCCGCGCCTGGCAGGTTCCTGCAAAATCCCGCGCCCAGGAAGCGGCTGGAGCGATCCACTCCGACTTGGAGAAGCACTTCATCCGCGCAGAAACGATTCGCTGGGATCAACTCCTCGAAGCAGGCTCCGAAGCCAACGCCCGCGCCAAAGGCACGCTCCGGCTGGAAGGGAAAGACTACATCGTGCAGGACGGCGACGTCATGCACATCCGGCATTCGGGCTGATCAGTACCTAGTACCCAGTACCTAGTTGTAAGCGAATGGAGTACCGAGTTGGGACTGAAGGTGGACAATCATCCCGAGTCAGCCCAATTTCGAACGCTTTTCCTTGTACGCTCAATAAATGGCCCAGCATTACAAAGACTTGATCGTCTGGCAGAAAGCGATGGATTTGGTCAGCGCCCTCTATGATGCGACCGACGATTTTCCGAAGCGAGAAACTTACAGCCTAACCGATCAGATGCGACGCGCTGCTGTTTCCATCCCAAGCAATATTGCGGAAGGACAAGCCCACTTCAGCCGCCGGGAGTTTCGTCACTTTCTTCGGCACTCGAGTGGTTCTCTGGCTGAACTTGAAACTCAGATCCTCATTGCGCAACGAAGAAATTACCTTACGGAATCGCAAACCGAAGAGCTCCTACGGCGTGCCCACGAAGTAGGTCGGATACTGAGTGGCCTGCTCAACTCCCTGAAGGATGCTACCCCCGCAGCATGAGAGATTTGACTAGGTACTAGGTACTAGGTACTTTCTTACTTCATGCATCCCATTGCTCTCAGCATCCTGCTAGGCCTCACTGCCGCCGCCGCCAACGTCTTCGGCGGCGCGATTATCGTACAGCGCCATTGGGAGCGGCGCTATCTGCGGTATTTCGTCGCTCTCGGTGCGGGATTCATGCTGGCCACCGCTTTGGTCGAGATGGTGCCCGAGAGCCTGGAACTCCGCGGACGCAGCGCAGCATTTCTAATTCTGCTCGGCTACTTGATCATTCACTTCTTCGAGCACACCGTCACGCCCCACTTCCACTTCGGCGAAGAAACGCACAAAGACGAGTTCATGCACTCTCACAAGGGATATTCCGTGCTGTTCGGACTCATCATTCATACTTTTTTTGACGGCATCGCAATCGCCTCTGGGTTTCTGGTGTCGAACGCCTTGGGCTGGCTCATCTTTTTCGCTGTCTTCCTGCATAAGATTCCCGAAGGCTTCACCGTAAGTTCGGTAATGCTCGCCAGCGGACGCAGTCGCGGAATTGCATGGGGAGCGTCAGTGATTCTCGGCGGAGCAACGCTGGCCGGAGTTCTCACGATGGCATTGTTTCGTCACCACGTGAGCGCCGGGTTACCGCTCTCAGCCGGAGTGACGATCTACGTGGCGGCAACCGATCTGGTTCCAGAGGTAAACAAAGAGCCGGCAATGAAAATGGCGCTGCTGGTCTTTGTAGGCGCGGGATTGTTCTTCTTGTTCGAGACTCTGTTTCACGCGCACTGACTTAAGCCTTAATTCTTTCCTTTGTGCTCCGGCAATGGCAGGACATGTAGTCCCGGAACTTTCCTGAAATCCTTTGCGTCGGAAGTAACCAGGATAAACTCCCTGCCCGCCGTCGCCGCCGCGAAACAATCCGCATACGGCAGACCGTATCCTGCTTTGAGTTGAGCGGCTTTCGTCGTCACTGCTTCCCCGGCGCCGAGGACGGAGACCGGCAACACTCTGACCCGATTCATGATTCTGGCGGTTTCGTCAAAGCCCTGGCTTTTGGCGATTGTGTAATACACTTCGCCCCAGTTGATGACCGACATGCGCAGCGGTTCCTCCGCATCACGCGCAGCCTTCAAGAGGTCATTCACGATGTCGGCTCCGGGTCCACCGGTGAGAAAGCGATAGAGGGCATTGGCATCGAGGACATGCACTTTCATCTCAGCGGCCGGTCCTTGCTTCGCTCAACGCGTTCCGGAAGTCCTCGCCCGGCCAGGATGCCCTTCATAGCGTCTATAAACTCATCCGTTACCGGCTGAATGAACAGCCTGCCTGCATCCTCCAGAAATGCCACGCGGGTTCCTTCGTCAATCTGGAACTTGCGCCGGATTTCGACTGGGATAACCACCTGACCCTTCGCTTTGACCGTTGCATACTCAATCGTCATAGTATGACATTATACAACTTAGTTGTACTTTTCCGTAGGAGTCGTACTAGACAGGGTAAGATAGAGTGCTACCGTAGAAGGAGCAAGCCCGCCCTTCTTGATCGAGTCGCAAAAATAAAAGCCCTCCCCTCGGAGGGCTTTCATGCAAGCAGCTCTTCCTAGTTCACCGTGATGCTAACCGCCACCGACGGAACTCCGTTGGCCACTACAACAATTGTGCTCGCCCCGGTTTCCATGCCGGCAGGAACATCAAAGTTCGTGGAAACGATTCTCGTCCCTGTGGCTACACCCATTGTGCTGTGCCCATGTGTCTTCGCGTAGAAGACGTGGCCCGTAGCGTTGTTGGTGATGCGCACCAGTGGGTAGTTAGTGGCCGTCTGGTACTCGTCCCCGAAGGCCGCGGCTTGCGACAAGCCATTGAATTGCGTCCCGGAGATTTTGTAGGTAGTGCCGCGCACCACAGTGGCCGGAACCGTCTTGATGGTCGGAGCCCACGCGGTCTGATACGTTCCGGTGGAGTTGTAGACCTCCGTCCCGCCAACCAGCACTTGCCCGGTAGGCAGCACCATCAAACTTCCGGGGATCGCCGGACCCTTGGTGAGGGCGGCGCCATTGAACACGTAAGAGGTTCCAGAGTCGGCTTCCACGAGCACGTTGCCATCTGTGAGAAGAACAGCGAACGAATCACCGGAATTGTCACCGTTGGGAAAGTCCGGCCCAGCGGACCAACCCGTGGTCGGAGAATAGATCGCGGTATGACCGGGACCGCTACCGCCATTCGAATAAGAGCCGGTAGCGAAAACGGTTCCGTCAGGACGCAGAATTCCGGGGCCGACTTCTCCGGGCGGGTAGTAGCAGAGCGAACCGTTCGGACCGTAGTGAATACATCCGAAGGGCGACGGAGAGTGCAGATCCACCACCGTACTCCCAGCACTGGCCCATGCGCCCGCGGAAGGAGTGTAAATTTCCGAGTTCGGCGCGTTCTTCACATCGTAGGTAAGGATGGTGCCGTTGGGCAGGAGCGTCCAACCTTCCTCTGCGTTGAAGTCGCTCTTTCCGGCATCGCCCACCAATCTCCAAGTGAGAGTGGCGGGGTCGAGTTCCGCCATCTGCTTTGTAAGTTTATTGCCGACAAGAAATTTGCCGTTGGGCAGAACCGCGGCGGGAGAGTCTCCGATGTAGGCCCATCCCTTGGGAGCAGTGAGACTGATCCAGGCATTGGCGGCGGGATCGTAGATCGCTCCCAGGTTGGTGAGGGTGAAGGCGCCGTTATTGTATTCTCCGCCAACCACCACGAGGCGGCCATCGGCCAGCACTGCCGAGGCGAACGCATCGGGGACATAGCCGGTGGGCAAGCTTGCGAGTTTTGTCCAGGTTCCGTTGACGTAGCTGCCAGTATTGTCCGGCGTAAGCTTCCACCAGTCGGAATCGCCAAAGCCTTGAGCCATGACGGTCCCGTCGGTCAACTGAAAAGTGAGTATGGCGCCGTCGGGCGGTTGATGATTGAGTCGAGTGATGGTTTGTGCCGCGGACAAGCCGCAGAAGGCGAGCAATGCAATTGCAGTCAGAAATTTCCTAGCCAAGAAACACCGCCAAGTTTTCAGTGATCGAAAGTAGATGGACCAGAAACTGCCGTCAGAGTCAGTCCGACAAGTTACTACACTTCGGACGCGAGTAGGGCTCGAAGGCCGCAATTTACGAACTGTTTACAAATCTAGCCATAAGGCTCTCTGGTGACGAGACTTTCTACTCCTTTGCCCATGCCGTGAAATTCCGTGGTGCGCGCGGACAGACCTGCGGTTAGGGAGTGACTTCGTAAATGACGCCGTCGCTGTTGGTTCCTCCGTAGCCGGTGCCGCCGAACAAGGCGTTCCCGGGACCGACGGTCACGCCGGACACGGGCGAATATCCGTCGTTGGCGAGAGAGAAACTGTGAAGCAGACTTTCGGACCACTGCCCGTTAGATTGCTGCTTAAGCCTGAATACAACTCCGCCATTGTTAGCGCCGCCAATAAAAGTTGTTCCGTAGAAAGCTCCGCCTCCCCCGGGGGTCAAGCCTCCGTTAGGAAAGCCCCCGTCGCCTTGTCCTCCGAAGGAATGGAGCAGAACTGGACTCCAAGTGCCGTTGCTGTTGGGAGTCAACTCCATGGCGGTGCCTTCGGAGCGCGCTCCGCCGCTGTTCGTCAGGCAGTAGAGATTGCCTGCCGCGTCCATAGAAACGGGACCTTCCGGAGTTTGCCCGTAGGTTCCATCGAAGGTGTAAATGATTCGTTCTGTCCAAGTGCCGCCTGAGCCGGGGGACAATTCGTAGACCGAGCCGAGGTCACTAGCGCCGCCGTAGACGGTGGTTCCGTAAATATTTCCGGCGGAATCGAAAATTACTTCACCGCGAGGATATTGACCATCCGGACGTGGAAAAAAACCGTACAACTTGGAATAGGTCCAGGTTCCACGATAATTTGTCAGCTTGTATACGGTGCCGATCCCACCGTTGGCCCCGCCGTAGATGGTCGTACCGTAGAGATTCCCACCGGCGTCCATGGTGAGACCGCCGGCCGGGTTTGATCCATCCACACCGTTGTTGGGATTAAACGAGTAAAGAGTAGTCTCGATCCAACCGACAGCGCCACGCGAGAGCTTTACGACTCCGCCATAGCCGTATGCTCCGCCGCCGTTGACTGCTGCATAGAGATCGCCGATACCATCAAGGACCATCTTGCCGGTAGGATAAGCGCCGTCCGCACCTCCGGAAAATTCGTACAGTACGTGATAGTTCGCGCCTCCAAATTCGAAAATTAATCCGCACCCTAAATAGCAGGCTGTCTTTCCGCCGGTAGGCGCCGTTCCGTACATCCGGCCGGCGTCGCCGGTCAATACGACGCCCGCGCCCGAACCGGTTTTGGGGAAGTTGTAAATCACCTGCTCAGTGGCAGCGACGCAGATCCCGACTGTCATCAGGATGGCGGAAATCGTGAAGGCCACGCTGCGAATTCTGAGACGTGAAGATTCAGTGGTCATGTCTGGACCTCGGAGGGATGGTTGCAGGGGCGGGGAGGGGGTGCCACTGCCGAACCGAAACTATACCACAAGCGACAACTGGTCCGTTTGAGCGGATTTAGAGGAGAGCATGGTGACAATTAAGGAGGCGCGGGCGTAGCCTGCCCTGTGCGATGCCGAAGGGTCGCCCGCGCCCACACAAATCGACAACGAATTACGCGTTGGCCAGAACCGGCTCAACTCCATAGATCGAGTGCCACGAAGTAGCAGCCTTGAGTTTGCCGTTGACGTTGTTGATGTTCTTCACGCCTTCGGTCTCCAGCCACTTGCGGAACGCCGCAGCGCCCTGCTTGGCGTAGATGGGGATGCCATCTTTCCACGTCGCGCGGCCGCAGAGCACTCCATTGAACTTCACTCCGGACTCGCCGGCCAGTTCGAGAGTCTCGCTGAACTCCGCATTGCTCACGCCGGCGGAAAGATAGATGAAAGGCTTGGTAGCGACGTTCGCGGCCTTATGGAAATGATCAATCGCTTCCTGCTTCGTGTACGCCTTCTGTCCGCCAAAGCACTTCACGCCTTCCACGAACTTCATGTTGACCGGCACTTCAACTTTCAGCACGTCGACGCCGTAGCGGTCTTTGCTGAACTCGCGCATGCTTTCGGTGACGATGTGCGGCTTTTTCTTGGCGTAGTCCAGTCCCTTTTCGTCTGCGCCTTCGTCGTAGCCCACAAACTCGAGGAAGTAGGGAATGTCGTTGGCCCGGCACTCGTCGCCGATGCGTTCCACCCACGCGTGCTTCTTGTCGTTCACTTCCTTGGGATCGAATGGAGTGTAGTAGAGCAAAATTTTGACGCAGTCCGCGCCAGCTTCTTTCAGGCGGCGCGCAGACCAGTGGTCGAGCAAATCGCCAAGGCGACCGGGACCAGTCTTGTCATAACCAGTTTTTTCATAAGCCAGCAGAAGTCCAGCATTCTTGGCTCGGCGTTTGGAGGCCGGCAGGCCCCACTCGGGGTCGAGCAGGATGGCACTGGCATGCGGCGTCAGTACTTCGGTGACCAGCGTCTTGAATTCCTCCATCATGGCGTCGCTGACTTCCCCGCCTTTTTCTTTGCCCAGCGATTTCTGCAGCGAACCGCGCTGATCCATAGCAGCGGCGGCGATCACACCATGTTCGTTCGAGACTTTTTTGAGACCAGCAAGTTTTCCAGGGGTGAGCTTCATTGGTTCCTCCAGGACTGCACAAGAAGATGAATGCGTGAAACAGCTAATTGTAAACCAAGGGCGATGGAAAGCGACGGGGGAAGCTGGTTGGGAGAGGCTCTCTGGTTCGCCGATTCCGGGACCACCGCTATTTGGCCCAGTTCTGTACTTTGAGGCCGCGCACCCGGGGGAATTCCTTTTCATTGTTTGTCACTAGCATAAGTCCCGCCGCAAGAGCGTGAGCGGCGATCCACAAATCATTGTTGCCGATCATCTCGCCCTTGGATTCCAGTTCAGCACGCATCGCGCCGTAGGCCTCTGCAGCCGCTTCGGGAAGGGCAAGCACAGGCAGGAGATCAAGGAGTTCGCGCAGTTGCGCGAGAGCAGCCGCCCCGTGGGGCCGTTTGGCGGCGCCATAGAACAACTCACCGTAGGAGATGACCGACAGCGCCGCTTCTCCCGGGCGGAGTTTTTGGAAGCGGCGGAAAACCTCTTCCGGTCTCCTTTGGCGGATGTAAATAAAGATGTTTGTGTCGAGTAGATAACGGGGTTCCATGCCCAATATCCGGCGTCACAGACCTTTGCGTTTCTGTGGCGGGTCGTCCCTTTCACGGCCGGCAATCACCACATCGTCGGGCAACGAGGCTATCAGTTCGAATGCCCGCACCATGTCGTTGTCTTTCTCGCGAAGAACGATTTCATCGCCGCGGCGAAAAATCTCAACCTCCTGGCCCTTAACCCGAAACCGTTTGGGCAAGCGTACAGCCTGACTGTTGCCCGACTGGAACACGCGCGCAGTTGCCATCTCTCGCTCCTTTCGTATATACGGCTAGTATATACGAACCCGCCGCCTCCGACCATCTATGGCGGCTTAATCCACCGAATGCCGGGCTGTGTACCCGTCCCGCGCCACCACGTCGATCTTCTGATCTTTACCCTTCTGATCTCTCACTTTGAGCGGGCCGCCGTCGGGAGCCACGACCTGAACTTTCAGCTTGCGGTAGGTGCCGTCCAGTTTGTCGTTGGTGGGGCGGTAGGTGATTGAATACTGATTGCGGATGTCGTTTCCAATGTCCAGAAAATCCTCGCCATACTCTGCCTGAAACCGTGGGAAGTAGGCGCGGCCGCCGGTAATGGCGGCGAAGGTGCGCATTTCGTTATCGGCCTGGAGGTAATCGATTTCGCTGGCGTGAATGCCCATGTTGCGGTTGCCAGCATAACCCATGATCCGAGCGATCTGTCCGATGCTGATTGGAAAAATGGTCACATCTTTCGTGTCTTTTATCTTCTTCGTGATCTTGTCCAGATTTAGTTTGCTGAAGCTATCGTATCCCGTGGTTATCAGGATGACGTATTTCTTTCCCTGCACACGATCGAGACGATCCAGCGTGTCATACAAAGCGTCAAACAGGTTCGTCTCAGCGAATCCCGGAATACGCAACTGGTTCAGCGCTCCGTAAACCGCCTTCTTGTCCTGAGTGAAATCCACAAGGATATGCGGCTGCATGTCATAGTATCCGACGGCAACCCAGTCGTCTTTTTGCAGCGTGTTGGCGAAAGCGTAGGAAGCCTCTAACGCATCGAGCATGAAGCGATAGGTTGTCGACGCGAATTCGATCAGCAGCACAGCGGTGATCGGAGCTTTCGAAACGTTAAAGCTACTGATGGCCTGCGGCGCTCCATCCTCGAAGATACGAAAATTGTCCTTCTTAAGACCCGGCACAAACTGGCCATTCTTTGTGGTGACCAGCACGTCTACATTCACCAGAGGTGCATTCACCCGAATGGAATAGTCGGGCATCCCTTCGATCGCCTTCGGGGAGACAGGCCGCGGCGGTGGTGGAGCTTCCTCCGTTTTTTTCTTAGGGATGGAATATGGGCCGATGTCGCCGCCAGGTCCGCCCGCCTCAGCCGGAGCGTCCTGCCTGGGCTTGCCGGTGTCGCTATTAGTCGGCGTCTGGTCGGGAGGTTGCGTGTGTGTTTGAGACTGGTCCTGCGCCGACGCGGAAATAACACCGGTAAGGAGGGATAACGCGACAATGGCCGCCAGCGACCATGTCGCAAGATTCTGCAACCCACAGCGCCGGTCACTCATGGGAAAATTAGCCAGCATTGTAAAACCCCGAGGAGTTAAAAACCTATTGGGAGCAAAAACTCCCTGTGCTAGTATAGACGCACGGATTCGCGATTGGGATGTTTTGCCCGGCTTCCCTATTTCCCCCTTGCTGGCAACAACTTACAATCTGGCGAAATCTAATCTATAAAGCGGGACTCGTGCAGTCGAACTGTGTGCAGTCCTGTCGGGCGTCGTACATGAAAAAATTGGTTTCCGCGTTCTCCGCCGTTTGCCTGTTCCTTCCCTTAATTGCTTCCGCGCAGAAGTCCGATTCCGCGCAAAATCAACCAACCATTTCGGTAAGCCAGATTCATGCCGGCATGCGGGGCGTGGCCTACACCGTGTTTCAAGGGGTGAAGCCCGAGTCCATGGACGTGGAAGTGCTCGGCGTGCTGCACAACGTGAACGGGCCCAAGGGCGACGTGATTCTGGTGCGTCTGCACGGGCAGAAGGTGGAATACACGGGCGTGGTCGCCGGCATGAGCGGCAGCCCCGTTTATCTCGATGGCAAGTTGGCGGGAGCATTGGCCTTCCGCATCGGAGAATTTTCCAAAGAGCCCATCGCCGGAGTCACTCCGATCGCGGACATGCTCGAGATCAACGCACTCGATCGCTCGCCTGCTGAAGAGAGCGCGGCGGTCAAGCCTTCGGTAAACATTGTTGCCGGGAAGACGGGAACACCTGGAGAATTTTCGGCGCTGCCGGGTTCGCAACAGGATTCCTCGGGGAGTGGTTTCGCGAATTATTTGAAGCCCATTGAAACGCCGCTGGTTTTTAACGGATTCTCCGAGCAGGCAATTCAGCTTTTTGCCGGGCAACTTGGGTCGGCAGGAATTGTGCCGGTGATGGGCGCCGGATCGGTGAGCGACGACAAGCAACCCGAGCCGGTCGAAGCCGGTTCCGCGATCAGCGCAATCCTGGTGCGTGGCGACATGGACATCGAGGCCACCTGTACCGTCACCTACATCGACCCGCAGCGGCTGCTCGCCTGCGGACATCCGCTCATGCAGTTTGGCTCCGTCGATCTGCCCATGAACAAGGCCGAGGTGCTGGCCACACTGCCCTCGCCGCTGAACGCTTTCAAGATCGTGAACACCACCGAAGCCGTTGGAACTTTTGTCCAGGATCGCCACACCGGAATCATGGGCGTATTCAACCGGCAGCCGGAAATGATTCCGGTTACGTTGAGCATCCACAGCAGCACCGGAGTGAAGGAGTTCCACTACGAAGTGTTGAACAACCCGAAGCTCACTCCAGTGGCGCTGATGGTGACGGTATTCAACGCTCTGCACGGTGTAAACGAGTTCGGCGAAGAAATCACTTACCGGCTCGCGGGAAGTATCGGCGTGAAAGGCTTTCCTGAAGTGACAATGCGGAATATGTTCGCGCCCTCCGAGGGAGCCCAGCCCGCGGCGATGCAGGCGGCACTTTCTCTCGGCGAGCGCTTTGGCCGCATCTACGATAACCCGTACAACGCCGCGGCCGTGGCGGGCGTGAAGCTCGATTTTGACTTGGTCCGCGAACGCCGTTGGGCGCGGCTGGAGAGCGCCCGCACCGATGTAAGCGAAGCCCGGCCCGGGGAAGAAATCATGCTGGAGACGGTGCTAGCTCCGTATCGCGGGGAGCGCATAGTGCAGCAGATTCCCGTGAAGATTCCAACCTCGGCGAGCAAAGGAACTCTGCGCATCCTGGTGAGCGACGGCGACACGCTCGACCACATCGGCCGTTCCAACCCCGCGTTCGGACGCAAGCTCGATCTCGCTTCCACCATCTCGCTCCTTAATAAAGAGCACTCCAACAACCGTGTCTACGTCTCGTTGCTGGAAGCTGACCCCGAAGCCCGCGTCGCCGACAAAGTGATGCCCACGCTTCCCATCTCGATCATGAACGTAATGGATGGCATGCGGGGCAATCAGGAAATGATCGTAAGCAGCGAATCCAACGTAGATGAAACCGCTACAGCCCCGCTGGATTATGTCGTGTCAGGAGCACAGTTGCTGACGGTGACGGTGAAGTGAGAATGAAGTAAACAGGATTGTCATCCCGAGCGAAGCGAGGGACCTTGGTGTTTGCGTGCGGCGTCGATGGTGCACACAAGAACCAAGGTCCCACGCTTCGCTCGGGATGACAAAATGCAAAATCACTGACAAATGCAAAATCACAAATATTCGCAATCTAAAACAAAAACACTCCTGCTTTTTCCATGTGCCGAAACCCATCCGTCGCCCAGGCTGTCAGAACCATGAGCGTAGCGTTGTATCCAACGTGCGCCAGGACACTCGACGCCACCGACTTAGTCACAGCCCGCACCGTGGTGAGCACGACCCCGACCAGAACGATAATGAGGACGGCAGACCAGGAGCGGTACTGTAGATAGTGAATCAGTCCAAACGGCACCGCCGTGAGAACAATTCCCCAGAATGCTCCCATGCGCCGCGCCAGCACTGGATACAAAAATCCGCGAAAGAAAAGTTCTTCCATCAAAGGCCCCAGCGTTATAGCGAAAGCTGCGGTGAGATAAGCGTCCATGGGACGCTCGAAGAATTGATCGAATGGCGTCGTCTTTGGCATAGGCAGGAAGCGGCCTAACAGATCGAGGCCGAGCATGAGGACTCCCACGCCCATGAAACTGACCCCGGCAATTCCCGGCCAATTCCAACTAATGGCCGTCCAAAATCGCGCGTGATACTTCACCTCCAGCAGCAAAATCATGTAAAGCGCCACGATGCCGTAGGCGACAAACTGCGAGACCAGCGCGAGCACCGGTTTCTGCGCGAGGTCGACCCAACTCTGGTGGGGATAAGCAAATCGCCGCGCAGCGAGAACAATGGCCACCTGGGCCATCAGAAGGATCCCGATTGTGACGGCTGCCAGCAGGAGCACATCCCAGCCGCTCCACATCGGATTTTCGCCCGCTTTCGGGGGAGGTTGTATTGGCTGCAGTTGAGGTGGGGGAAGTGAGTAGGTAAGCAGAGGCGCGGACAGCTGCGTCTCGCTGTTCAGCGGAGCGGGCTCAAACTGCGGGTTTTCGGACGATGACAAGACTCTTCCCTTCGCTTGATCGCAGAAACAAGATTAGCATTGTTATTTTAGATTGTTCGTGCCTCGGGACTTTTCGCAATCCTAATTGCGGTCTCCCAGCCCGTGTCTCTGGCCGCAGACTTTGCACAGTGTGGCTTTCTCGGTGTTGTCCACAATGTGATGTACCGGCTTGAGAGTGCGCAGGTAGGCGAACACCGCTTTCAGGTCATCGTCGGTCATGTTGCGAAACATCCACCAGAGCATGGCCGAACTCAGTTTGCGGGCGCGAACCGGCTCTGGCAGTTGCTCACCGAATAGATGTCGATAACCTGGGATGCCTGTAGCCAGTCCGGCTTCGCTTTCACGTGCTTCGCCATGTAGCCCACCGGAATCATACTATCTTGCCTACGCGCTCCGCTTCCCGTTCCCCGAGAAATACCCCGCCAGCGCCTGCCCGGTATACGACTTCTTCACCCGCGCCACCTGCTCGGGCGTGCCTTGCGCGACGATGCGGCCGCCTTCTTCGCCGCCTTCGGGCCCAAGGTCAATGATCCAATCTGCGTTGCGGATCACGTCCAGATTGTGCTCGATGATGACGATAGAATTCCCCAGGTCGGTCAAACGATGCAGCACATCGAGCAACTTCTTCACGTCGTCGAAGTGCAGTCCGGTAGTGGGCTCATCGAGCAGATAAAGGGTTTTCCCAGTCTGCCGCTTGCTCAACTCGCGCGCCAGCTTGATGCGCTGCGCCTCGCCGCCGGAGAGCGTGACTGCAGATTGTCCGAGATGAATGTATCCTAGGCCGACATCAACCAGCGTTTGCAGTTTTTGCTTGATCTGTGGGATGTTTTCGAGAATCGGCAGCGCGTCGGAAACCGGCATCTCCAGCAAGTCGGCGATCGAGTAGCCGTTGTACTTCACCGCCAGAGTCTCGTGATTGTAGCGCCGCCCTCCGCAAACTTCGCAGAGCACATAAACGTCCGGCAGAAAATTCATCTCGATGCGGCGCTGGCCCTCACCCTGGCAAGCCTCGCACCGGCCGCCAGAAACGTTGAAGGAAAACCTCCCCGGCTTGTAACCGCGCTCGCGAGCCTCGGGCAGCATGGCGTAAATATCGCGAATCGCCGTGAACACGCCGGTATAGGTTGCTGGATTCGAACGCGGCGTACGCCCAATCGGCGATTGGTCGATGCGAATGACTTTGTCGATGTTCTCCGCGCCAACAATTGATTTGTGCTCGCCAGATTTCTCGCGTGAGCGGTAAAGCTGGCGTGCGAGAGCCCGGTAAAGAATGTCGTTCACGAGCGTCGATTTGCCCGATCCAGAGACTCCGGTGACCACGGTCATCACACCCAAAGGAAAAGTTACGTCGAGATTTTTAAGATTATTTTCCTTCGCCCCGAGAATCGTCAGCGCGGCGCCGTTCTTTTGCCGCCGCTCGTCGCGCATCTCGATCTGCACTCTGCCGGAAATGTATGCGCCGGTCAGCGAATTCGGCTCGCGCATGATTTCTGCCGGAGTTCCGTGCGCCACCAAACTGCCGCCGTGCCGTCCGGCGCCAGGGCCGAGGTCAATCACATAATCAGCGCGACGAATAGTTTCTTCATCGTGCTCAACCACCAGCACAGTGTTCCCGAGGTCGCGCAGATTTTCGAGTGCCGTAAGAAGTCGCCCGTTGTCCCGATGATGCAGGCCGATCGAAGGCTCATCCAGCACATAAAGAACGCCACGAAGCTTCGAGCCAATCTGCGTCGCCAACCGAATGCGCTGACCTTCGCCGCCGGATAAAGTCGCCGCCGAGCGGTCCAGCGAAATGTAGTTCAATCCCACCGCATTCAGAAATTGCAATCGCTCCACCACTTCATGCATCACGCGTCCGGCGATCCTTTCCTCGCGGCCCGCCAATTTGATGCCGCGCGCAACCTCAAGCGCGCGGGAAATTGGCAGCGCCGTAAAATCCGCGATTGACATCTTGTTCACTTTCACGGCGAGGCTCTCCGGCCGCAGCCGCTTGCCATGACAAGCCGGGCATTCGCTCGCCGACATGTGATCCATCAGCCAGTCGCGATAACCTTCCGAGGTGGACTCTTCAAGATTCTGCTTCAAGTATCCAAAGATTCCGCGGAAGCCGGTCTTGCCGCGGCCCGATTCGCCGTTCAATAAAAGATCCTGAATTCTCTCGGGAAACTTTTCGAACGGCGTATTTAGATCGATGCCATGCGCCGCGGCCATTATTTGCAACGCATGAATCAAGCCTTGCGACGCCGATCCCGGCCCCAGTCCGCCATCAAGCAGCGGCTTTGACCAATCCGTAATCACCTTCGCTGGATCGAAATCATAGCGGCTGCCCAGGCCGTGGCACTCGGGACAAGCTCCGTACATGCTATTGAAGGAAAATGATCGAGGCTCCAGTTGCGGAACGCTGATGCCGCAGTCCGGACACGCCAACTTCTCCGAATACAGTTGTTCATCGCCGCCCACCACAGAGACCTGCACCAACCCGCCCGCCAGCTTCATCGCGAGTCCCACAGACATTTCCAGACGATGCTCGATGCCCGCCTTCACCAGCAGACGATCGATCACCACTTCGATGGTGTGATTCTTCCGCTTATCGAGATTGAGATCGTCCTCCAGGTTGACGAGTTCACCGTCCACTCGTGCGCGCGTGTAGCCATGCTTGAGCAGCGTCTCCATCTCTTTCTTGAACTCGCCCTTGCGCCCCCGCACGATCGGCGCCAGAACCATTACACGGTCCTCAGGCGTCAGCGCCATCACCCGCTGCACGATCTGTTCCGCCGACTGTCGGCTGATAGGCCGCCCACATTTCGGACAATGCGGAATCCCGATCGAGGCGAACAACAATCGAAGATAGTCGTAGATCTCAGTGATCGTCCCGACGGTCGAGCGCGGGCTCCGGCTGGTGGTCTTCTGCTCGATCGAGATGGATGGGCTAAGTCCATCAATTGCATCGACATCCGGACGTTCCATCTGGTCCAGGAATTGCCGTGCGTAGGTGGAAAGGGTCTCCACATAACGCCGCTGACCCTCGGCATAAATCGTGTCGAAGGCAAGAGACGACTTTCCCGAACCGCTCAGCCCGGTCACCACCGTCAGGGTGTTGCGCGGAATCTCAACGTCGATGTTCTTGAGGTTATGCTGGCGCGCTCCGCGCACCGAAATCTTGGTGATGGCCATTTATTCGGGATGGATTGCCCTTCCGTAATATCGACAGCTCTACAGATTTGTTCGACATTAGGAATGCACAGCTCTACTCCGTATTTTACTACGGCGCATCTGGGTCGTCACTAGCGGCGGGGGTTAACGCGGGTAGATTGAAGATGCCGCCTAGACGAAACTCGATCCGGCAGCATCTGATTGATTGCCATTTCTTACTACGATTGGACAGGGTGGTTTGAACCGTGATTTCGCTCTTCATGCCTCTGATTCTCTGCGTCACAGTGGTTGCCTCGGTTGGAATCGGTGTCGTCACAGCTTACGCGGCAGTGATCGGTATCCTGCAGGCTTGCGGCCGGGCGTCACAGCAACTGCCCGCCGAAACCAGGCCGCGTTTGGTTCTCGTGCCTACGCAGAACCACGCCAGCGGCGACTAGATACCAGCCTCGTGTTACCAATCCAACTGTCGTCTTGAGCCCGGTCGAAGCATTCCTGCCCGCTCGCACGCTACCAAAAGGCTGCGGGCACTTAGGGTAGCCAGCCCCTGCCTTAGGCTATACTCGACGATGTTCTAACGGCACACGCTGGAGGAAAAGCATGTTTCACTTAGTCTGGTACGTTCTCGTTGGACTGATCGCGGGAATTATCGCGAAATCGGTGATGCACGTGCACATGACGATCTTTTGGACGATCGTGCTCGGCATCATCGGATCGATCCTGGGCGGCGGCGTTACCCACATGTTTTCGCGCCCGTCAAACGAACGGTATCACCCCGCCGGCCTGATCGTTTCCATCCTGGGAGCGATGCTGGTTCTCTTCGTTTGCTACAAGCTCAACATTCATTTTCCCAAGGTCAACCCGTTCTAGCTGATCCACTATCCCGGTCCGACCCTGGCTTCCGTCGCGCTCGGTATTCCGTGGGAAATACTCCGAGGAGAAAGTCGCGGGCTAAGCTTGGAGTCTCTTCGAGTTCGGCTCGACCGCCGCGATGACCAGATTCCCGGCGGAATCAAGGTGGAAGCGTTTGCCGGGCGGGATGACTGTGGTGGCGCTGTATTCGGTAATGATGGCGGGGCCGGAGTATTTTTGGCCGGCCTGCAGGGTGTCGCGGGAGTAGATTGGCGTTTTGAGTTTCGTGCCTTCGAATAGGACTGGGGCTTCGGGCGTGGAGGGCCAGCCGGGCTTTGCTCGGCCTGAACGGGCAGGAGTGCCCGTTCCCACACGAGCCGTTTCCACATGGGCTTCCTCCTCCACATCGGCTTTCTTGGCATCTAGCTTCGGCGACTTCACTATTGTACGGAGGCGGAGGGTTACTAACTCTACTTCGCGGGTGGCGTGGTCGTAGCCGTAGCGGCGTTGGTGTTCCTGCTGGAAATCTTTCAGCAGATTTTTGGTGAATGGCAGGTTCAGTTCGTATCCCTGGCCGCGGTAGCGGATGTCCACACTTTGCTGATAGCGCGCTCTTCCCTGCCAGGATTCCTGGTGAAAATCTTTCGCGGATTGTTTTTCCAGCGCGGCAAACTCTTGTGCCAGACGGGCGTGTGGAATTTTATCTGCGACGCGCCAGAGAACGGTGCGGGAATAATCCTTGACGACATCACTGACTAGAATGCCGAGAGCGGACAGCGCGCCGGGCAGGGCGGGTACGATCACCTGTGGGATGCTGAGGGCTTCGGCGAGGGCACAGGCGTGGAGGCCTCCGGCGCCACCAAAGGCGACGAGGGCGAAGTCTCGGGGATCGCGGCCGCGCTCGATGGAGACTACGCGAACGGCTTTCTCCATGGTGGCGTTCACCACGCGGATTACTCCGGCGGCAAACTTCTCAAGAGTCAGCGAGCTTCCCTCTTGTTTCAACCACTCGCGCGTGATGCGACGGGTGCGGTCGAGGTCGAGAGTGAAATCTCCGCCGAGGAAGCGCGTGGGCTGCAAGCGGCCTAATAAGAGGTTGGCGTCGGTGACGGTGGGCTGGGTGCCGCGGCCGTAGCAGATGGGACCGGGATCGGCTCCGGCGGATTCGGGACCGACGCGGAGAACGCCGGCGGCGTCGAAGCGGGCTAGCGAGCCTCCGCCGGCGCCGACGGTGTGGATGTCGAGCATGGGGACGCTCACTGGGAGTCCAGCGACTTGAGCATCGTTGGCGGTGGTGATCGCGCCTTCGACCAGGGAAACGTCGGTGGAAGTGCCTCCCATATCGAAGGCGATGATGTGGGGGAAGCCGCTGGCACGGGCGCTTGCCGCGGCGCCGACTACGCCTCCGGCGGGGCCGGAGAGGACGGTGCGGACAGGTTCGCGGGCGGCTGAGGCGAGGGTGGTGATGCCTCCGCTGGATTGCATGACGAAGATTCGGGGAGTTGGGGCTGAAGCCCCAGATTTTCTTTGGGCGTTTTTCGCGGCGCTAAAGCGCCGCTCTTCCACGGTGGCGCATGCATTCGCGATCAGGTCAACGTCAAAGGCAACACCAACGTCAAAGGCAGCTGACAGGAGCGTCCGCTCCACACGAGCGACGTCAAGGGCAGCGGCGCGGTCCGCCAGATTCTCCAGGTAGCGCTGCATTACTGGTTGGAGGTAGGCGTTGACTACTACTGTGGAAGTGCGCTCGTACTCGCGGAACTCTGGGAGGATTTGATGTGAGATGGAGAGCGGGACGTTGAGAGTCTTGAGGGCGTTTGCGACGGCTAGTTCGTTGTGGGGATTCGCAAACGAGAAAAGAAGCGAGATGGCGATCGACTCTGGTTGCTTCGCAGCGACTTGGGCGGCGAGCAATTTCAGGTTTGCGGACGAAGGTGCCGTCAGGATTTCGCCGTCGCTGGCAGTGCGTTCGTCGATGCCGAAGCGGAGATTTGCGGGAACCAGCGGCTCGACGCGGTCGAAGAAGAAGTCGTAGAGCTTGGGGCGGGCCTGGCGTCCAATCTCGATGGCGTCCTCGAATCCGGCGGTGGTGACCAGAGCGGTGCGCGCGCCTTTGCGTTCGAGCAGGGTGTTGGTGCCGACGGTGGTGCCGTGGAGGAGAATTAGTTCCCCCTGGTGATTGATCTTGCTGATGGCTCCGATGATCGCTTGGGAGGGATCGGCCGGCGTGGAGAAGACTTTGAGCATGCGCAGACGGCCGTGATCGTCTCTCCAGACACAATCGGTGAAGGTACCTCCGGTGTCGATGGCTACGCGGAGTGGTTGGGGGCGGCGGGGCATGTGATTAAGGTGCGGCGAACTAGGGTAGCATCTTCAGGAAGGCCCACATCTCGAAAAACAAGCGAGACGTCGGGCACCACAAGAGTGTCCGCTCCACACGACTGAGCCGACTTCGTCAAGGCGCAGAGAAGATTGTTAACGTCCAACCAACTGCCAGGTCTGCTTCACTAAATTGCCAGTAGACAATTGGCCGCCGAAGACAAGGGCTTGATGCGTGGCGGGGTCGTATGCCATTCCAATCGCCGTGCGAGCGGACGGAGATTGGGCTGGAGCCATTTGAACCCAGTCGGTTCCGTTCCACGACCACGTTGCGCCGTCTCCACCGAGCACTACGACGGCGTGTACAGCAGGATCGAAAGCACTCCCGGCGCCGACGTACGCCTGTACCTGCGTGGCGGGAGCCAGCAGCGTCCAATTCGTACCGTCCCAGGTCCAGGTGTTGTCGGTACGTATGGTGTCGCCGTTGCCGCCGGTTAGCACCACGTTGTGCCGGAGGGGATCGAGGGTCGCGATGCCCCATGCTCGAGGGTAAGGCACCGTGGACGGATTCAGTTTTTCCCAGGCGATCCCGGTCCAGCGCCAGGTATTACTGTAAACCGGAACTATATTAAAGCTGTTATAGCCGCCGAACATCATCGCTCTGCCGGAGAGCGGATCGGTAAACAACATCGCTCCAGTTGCTCTCGGAGGCGACATCTTTAAGCGCGCCTGAGTCCAGGTTGAGGTTGCGCCGTCCCAGAGCCAAGTGTCTTGCAGGTATTGATCAACGTCAAAGCCTCCGAACATCACCAGCTTGTTCGTGCTGCGGTCAAATGCCATGGTGGCGCCGTTACGAACCGGTGGTGCAACGGTAGTCTGAATCTCAGTCCAGGTGGTTCCGTCGAAGGCCCATGTGTCATTCAGATTTCCGGCTGTGCCAAGACCGCCGAAAAGAATGACTCTCATGCTCACTGGGTCGTACGCCATTGCAGGATATTCGCGGGCTGGTGGAGACGTGGGGGTAACGATCTGCTTCCATGTGGACGCCCGAACGAGAACCGGCCGTGCCGTCGCGAGTGCGAGAGCGGCGGCGGCCACAATCTGAATCATGAGTCTACGAGAGCGCATGAGTTTGTTTTCCTTTCAGAAGCGGGATCGAGTGTACGACAATCCTCAGTGCTCGCCTAGTGTGCAAAGAATTGCATCGGTGACGCAGGGTAGCACCTTCAGGAAACCCCACGTCTCGGAAAAGAAAGCGACTCCGCCCAAGGCAGGCTGTGGTGCACTCCACTCCGAAGTTTGGATCGAGAAAATGGGGTAACATTTGCGGCTATGAGATACGCGTTTCTGGTTGAAACATACGCCACCGAACGGGTGAAGGTAGTCAGCGTGTGGAGCGAATTTCGGGACGAGGATTTGCCGGTGCGTCCGCGGGAGGACGATGCGCGGGGACGCAGCGTACATGAGCAGATGGTGCATCAGTGCGTGAGCGAGGATTTGTGGTTCCGCAACATGTTGGGGATTGATGTGGGCGCGCCTCCGCTGCCTGCGAAGGAGGCGCGAATGGAGTTCATGAAGAGGTATGCGGAGCACAGCGGGAAGCGGTTGGCGGCGTTGCAAGAAAAAGATGAGGCGTGGTGGGAAGGGAATACGACGTTTTTCGATGTGCAGCGGTCGCGGGCCTGGGTGATGACGCGGCGAATCGCACATACGTCGCATCATCGGGGGCAGTTGATGGCAACGCTGCGGATGCTCGGGAGGGATGTGCACAGCAATTACGGGCCGACCGCGGATACGGGCGGGTTGATGCAGAACCATGCTCCTACGATTTATGCGTATGGGAGTTTGGAGGAGTTGTTTGCTGGGGAATGGGCGGGAGGAAAGAAGGCGACGTTGCCGGGGGCAGGTGGGAAAGCGGTTACCGAGAGGCCTACTAAGTAGGATGGTGGAGTCCTGCTTGATGTACCTCAGGGCTGAATCTCTCATCCTCTTTGAAGCTCGCTTCGCTCGCTGGACAGCCGCGGCGGCTGTCCCTGCATGAGTTGTGGTGGTGCAGACAGCGGTTCCTCACCGCTTTTGCGGTTCGGAATGAAAATGGCATTTCGAGCTTCCAGGCTAGGCTTCGTTTATCCCTTCGTTGTGAAGGCCAGCGTCAGCAGAGTTTTCTGCTCTACCTCGTGCGCTTTGGCACTGCCGGTGGCGGGGCTGGCGCTGGAGCTGCGTTTTACCGAGAGCACATGGCGATTGCCAGCTATGCGCTGGAGTCGCGGGAGCATATTGAATAATGCACCCATGTTGGCGGGTTCTTCCTGCACCCAGACGATTTCGCCGGCTTCGCCGTGGCGGCCGAATTCGGCGGCGAGTTCCTTGTCGGGGAAAGGATAGAGCTGTTCGAGAAACACGATCGCCGTCGAAGTGTCTTTTCGTTTTTTGCGCTCGGCGCGGAGTTCGTGGCCGATCTTGCCGGTGCAGACCAGGATGCGGTCGGCTTCTCCGACTTCGGTGTCTGGTAAAACGTTCTGGAAATTTTTCTGGGTAAAGTCGGCAATGGGTGATGATGCGTCGGGATGGCGCAACATGCTTTTGGGCGTGAACACGACCAGCGGTTTGCGCCAATGGCGCAGTGCCTGGCGGCGGAGCAGGTGAAAATATTGCGCGGCGTTTGAGGGCTGCGTGATTTGGATGTTGTGTTTCGCCGCGAGTTGGAGGAAGCGCTCGATGCGGGCACTGGAGTGTTCCGGTCCCTGGCCCTCGTAGCCGTGAGGGAGCAGCAGGACCAGACCAGAGAGCAGATTCCATTTGGCCTCACCAGCGGAGATGAATTGATCGATGATGGCCTGGGCGACGTTCACGAAGTCGCCGAACTGCGCTTCCCAGAGGACGAGGGCTTCGGGATAATCGCGGCTGTAGCCGTATTCGAAGCCGAGTACGCCGGGTTCCGAGAGAGTTGAGTTATGAATTCCGCAGCGGGCCTGGCCGGGCGCGATGTTTTCCAGGGGGACGTATTCGTTCTCGTTTTCGATGTCGACGAGAACGGAGTGGCGCTGATTGAAGGTGCCGCGGCGGGAATCCTGGCCGGACAAGCGAACCGGCATGCCAGCTTTCACCAAGCTGGCGAAAGCTAGAGCTTCCGCCATGCCGTAGTCCACCGGACGTTTGCCTATGCCCATTTCGGCGCGCTGCTCAAGCAGCTTTTTTACTTTCGGATGAATGTGAAACCCTTCGGGATACGTTACGAGGTGAGACGTAAGCTCGGCTAGCTCCTCGCTCGAGAGTCCGGTTTCCACTTCAAATTCCGGCTTGTGGAGGCCGCCGTAGTATTGGTCCCAATATTTTGGCAGGTCGCGCATCAAGGGTTTCTTGGTGAGCTTGCCCGCATCTTTCTGCGCAGATTCGAATTCAGCTTTGATGGCTGCGGCTTGGGCGGGGGCATCGGCGGCGCCGATGTCGTCGGCGTAAATTTCCCATAGCGGCGGATGGTCTTTAATTTTCTTGTAGAGCAATGGCTGGGTGACGGTGGGATCGTCGACTTCGCTGTGTCCGTGGCGGCGGTAGCCGATGAGATCGATGACGACGTCGGTGCCGAATCGGTACCGGTATTCGGTGGCGATGCGGGCTACGCGGACGACGGCGTCCACATCTTCGCCGTTGACGTGGAAGATGGGGATGGACTGGCGGCGTGCGATGCAGGCGGCAAAGTGCGTGGAGTGCTCTTCCGTGTAGCTCGTCGTGAATCCCAGCAAATTGTTGACGATCACATGAATGGTGCCGCCGACGGTGTAGCCAGGAAGATCGGCATAGTTCATGGTCTCGGCGAGGATGCCCTGGCCGGCAAACGCGGCGTCACCGTGGACGAGCAGGGGAAGATATTTTTCGTGGCCGCCTTCGCCGGTACGATCCTGCTTGGCGCGAGTGCGGCCTACGGTGACGGGGTCGACGGCTTCGAGATGGCTGGGGTTTGAAACCAAATGGATGTGGACTTTGTTGCCGCTGCGCGTGAGGTATTCGCCGGTGGCGCCCATGTGGTACTTGACGTCGCCGGAGCCCAGAACGCTGCGCGGGTTGACATCTTCGAATCCGGCGAAGATTTCGTCCGGAGGGCGTTTGGCTACGTGGGCGATTACGTTGAGGCGTCCGCGATGGCTCATGCCCATGACTAATTCGATGGCACCCAGCCGCGATCCGGTATCGAGTAACTCGTCCACCAGAGGAATCAGCGCGGTGACGCCTTCGAGTGAGAAACGTTTGCTGCCGAGGTAACGCTGCTGCATGACCTGCTCGAAGACGTCGGCGCGGATCAGCAGATCGAGGATGCGCTTCTGGTGTTTTTCCGTAGCCTCGGAATCGGGGGCCGGCGACTCCATCTGCTCATAGATCCAGCGGCGGCGTTCGGGATTGTAGATATGGTTGATCTCGACGCCGATGGTCGAGGAGTAGATGGCGCGGGCTTCGCGCGTGTATTCACTTTCAATCTGTAATTCGGGAGTGGGGCGGGGAGGGAGATAGCCGAGCGGGTCGAGATCGCCTTCTAGATATCCCCATTGCCGGAACGCGCTGAAGACACGTTCGCGCTCGGGATTGGAGCCGTTCTTAGGAGATGGTTCGATAATCCCGGCGCTCGTGGCGCCGGTCGGAGCGTTCGATTTCGAAGTAGCCATAATGAGTTCTTTACTAGGATAACGGATGCGCGGCGGGATGCGGGGGATTCTGTGCAGGCGAAAACCTTCAACCACAGAGGACACCCTTCGACTGCGCTCAGGGCAAGCTCGGTAGCACAGGGTAAAGCGAACAAAAGCGGATGCCCGGTTTGGACATCCGCTTAGTGTTCTTGAAGCTGTGTCTCCAGTTCCTCTACTTCTTCCTGCTGGCAGAGAAGTTGAACAGGTCCATCAAGTCGCCGATGGCTGGACTGTTCAGCGGAACGTATGCGTTAGCGCCCGTGACGGGATTGGGGTAGTTGTCGCGGCTGCGAGTGGTCAGAGGAGCCAATCCCCAGTTCGCCTCGATGAACTTCAAGATCGAAACGTGGTCGGTATAGGTGTGTGAGATGTGCCCGGCCGTGGTGAATGGAGAAACGACGATGGCGGGAATTCTAGTGCCGTCGCCGAAGTAGTCGAGGGGCTGAATGTAGCCGGAGTCGTAGTAGCCGCCGCCCTCGTCGAAAGTAACGATGATGGCGGTCGTTGCCCAGAGACTGGGGTTGGCCTGCACGTCGTCCACGATTTTCTTTACGAAGCCCTCGAAGAGAATGAGCTTCGAGGAGGCCGGGTGGCCGTCGAGCCATCCGTCGGGCTTCACATAGGACACGGCCGGCAGATTTCCGTGCTTGATTGCGGTATACAGGGCAGTGGTGTCCTGCAAATTGGCCCGGCTGGTCGGATTGGACATGATCGAGGTTGAGTACTGGAAGAAGTCGCAGATGTTGCAGTAGGTGTTGTCGGCGGTTACGTAATTGCCGTCTGGATTTTTCAGATACGCGGTCCACTGGTCGCCGTAGTATGCCCAGGAAACTCCGGCTGTGTTCAAGGCATCGCCGATGTTACGGACCGAGGACGGGGGAATGGTGAAGACGGTCTCGTTCGGGTTGCCAATATCGCTATACGCGTTGGCGCCGCTGCCGTAATAGCCAGGGTTGTAGTTATTCAAGAGATAGAAGTGGGTCGAGTCGCAGTTGGGCTTGATTGGCGGGTTTAGCGAGCTCAGATAGGTGGTGAGCTCGGTGACCGCGGGCTGGGTGGGGTCAGAACAGTTGGTATAGGTGCCGCCGCCGTAGGATGGAGATCCGTAGGAGCCGCCGCCGTAGCCATCCTCGACGTAGTAGTTGTTGGTGCCGGACTGGGGATCCGGGTCTTCGATTTCGTCCACGATGCCGGCATTGGGACTGCCTGCGGCAACCAGTTGATTGTGCGGCGGCTGGAGGGCATTTCCGCTGCCATCGCTAAACCAGATCGCGTCGCCGGTGCCGAGCATAACGTGGTTGGCGCCCGTTCCACCCATTACCGATTGGTGGAAGTTATCGCTCATCGCGTAGTTGTCGGCGAGATACTTAAGGTAAGGCGCGTCGCCCTGCTGGACGTTGTAGAAGGCCATCGCGGTTGAACCTTCTTTGGTGGTGGTGTCATTGAAGCCGCTGGGCTGGGGAAGTCCGTTGTCTCCGGCGCCGATGCTGTCCTCGACCCAGGGGAACAGATCGCCGCGGCATCCACTGGGATTGTTTGTCGTCGCATTCGCGGCGTTGCAATCAAACTGCTGCCACATCTGGTAGAACCGGTGGACCGGGCTGTTGTCGTAGGCATCGTAGGGGTGCGTTGCTGAAGTCAGCTGGAACGGGCCGTTGGGCAGGGTAGTCGGGTTGGGGATGCGAATGTCTACATCTCCATGATTCAGTCCGGTGCCTCCGGTCGTTAGGTAGACGTAATAATCTTGCGGCAATCCGTTCTCAAATTTTCTGGCCTGGCCTTTGTTCTTGAACGGCGGAGTGGTGTATCCGCCGGCAAGCACGGGCGGCAGGTAGGTATACGGCGTGTTGCCGGATGGGTTTAGCTGAAAGGTGGTGGTGTCGCTGGCAGTGGACTGGCTGGCCTGACCGAAGTTGATGCCGGGAGCGCCGGTCGAAGTAACGATGCCCTCCGACAGGAGGTTCAAGACCGAGTCCGTACTGGTCGGCTGGTAGGTGGCAAAGATGTGATCGAAGGTGCGGTTTTCGCCAATGATCACGATGACATGCTGAATGGGCGTCGTAGTTGCAGGATGCGTATTTGGCGATTGAGCGGCGGCCGGGACCGGCGCTCCCAAGTTGGCGATCAAAGCAAACAGGCTTGCGCCAACGGCGAGGTGCTGCCTGGCTTGTGCCAGAAAACTGCGCGAAGACATGGGTATCCTCCTGAGATTTTTGCGAAGTACTGCAGATGCCAAGGTAGCGAGGGCACGGTTACAGCAAAATTACGGGAAGATCAATTCGTGGTGAAAAGAAATTCACACATGCAGCCCTGGTAACAAGGAACGTTAAGTCGCTATGTTGCGGAGATTCGAGGACATGCTGGACGAACGTAAAGCGCAGATGAAAAACTATCCACAGGATGCCAAACTCTCTACGGTATTTTGCGTATGGACTCGCGTTCACTTCAGCCTATGTAAGCTGCAGTAGTCTGTTCAGGGGAAGAACTCCTTAATGCCGACTCTTTTTGGTATCCCGCTGGATGTGAATTCGTCTTATTTGCGCGGACCTTCGGGAGCGCCGCAGAAGATCCGAGCGGCGCTGCGGAGCGATGCTTCGAATCACTGGTCGGAGTTGGGCGTGGATGTGGGCGGAGGATTTACCGATGCCGGGGATTTGCGGTTGCATGATTCGCGTGAGAAGGTCGGCGACGATTTCGTGGAGATTGAGCGCGGAGTAGGCGAGTTGCTGGAGCACGATGCGCAGCCAATTTCACTTGGCGGCGACCACTCGATCACTTATCCCATCCTGAAGGCCTTTGCGCGATACTATCCGGAGCTAACTATCGTTCATTTCGACGCGCATCCGGATTTGTATGACGAATTCGAAGGCAGCCGCGTTTCGCATGCGTGCCCGTTTGCACGGATCATGGAGGAGCGGCTGGCGAAGCGACTGGTGCAGGTGGGAATTCGAACACTGAACGGGCATCAGCGTGAGCAGGCGGAAAAGTTCGGCGTTGAGATTGTCCACATGAGAGAGCTTCCTGCTTATGACCGGCTTTCCGTTCACGGTCCGGTTTATATTTCTTTTGACATGGACGTGCTTGATCCGGCATTTGCGCCGGGAGTGTCCCATCGCGAGCCGGGTGGGATGACGGTGCGGGAGGCCATCGCTCACTTGCATGCGATCGAGGGAAAGATTATCGGCGCGGATATTGTGGAGTACAACCCTGAGCAGGATGTTTCGGGGATGACTGCGGTGGTGGCGGCGAAGATTGTGAAGGAGATTTTGGGGAAGATGATTGCGGGGCGGTGAGATGACAATTTGAGAGGGGAGAGAATTATGGAGAACAACGGCCTCGTGGGAGTTGCTAGCCGATATTCGGTGGACGAAACTGTGGAGCGTCTTGAAACTGTGTTCAAGGAGCGCGGGCTTCAAGTATTTGCTTTGATTGACCACAGCGGCGAAGCGGCGAAGGTTGGGATGAGGATGCGGCCGACTAAGGTCTTGATTTTTGGCAGTCCGAAGGGAGGAACGCCGCTGATGGTGGCTGCGCCTTCGCTGGCTATCGATCTGCCGCTGAAGGCTTTGATCTCCGAAGACGAAAAGGGCAAAGTTTGGGTCAGCTACAATGCCCCGCAGTATCTGCAGCAACGGCACGGCGTTCCGGACGATCTGATCAAGAATATTGCGGGTGTGGGGACGCTGATCGCCAAGGCTGTGGAATAATGTGCGGTCATCTTAACTATGGTGGAAAATTCCAACCGAGCCCGCGACCACTTAGCCAACGAACGGACATTCCTGGCGTGGGTGCGCACCAGTGTGGCCATTGTGGTGTTCGGATTCGCCATTGGGCGATTCGCAATTGCGATGCGGCAATTGACGGCGGTTCAAGGACACGAGCCCAGGGCTACGGGGTTCTCAGTTTGGATGGGAACCATTTCAATTGTCGCGGGAGTTGTGATGGTGGTGGCCGGGCTGATGCGCTATCGCAGGACGCGGGCGCAGTTGGATGCGGGGAAGTTTGAGCCGGCAGGATTCATTGTCGATCTGGTGACGATTCTGACGGTGCTGTTCGGGCTGGCGCTCGCTGGGTATTTGATTTATGTGGGGAAGAGTTTCGGTTAGATCCAGTTCGCGGACGATCTGTTGGGATTTGGTTCTGGTTCGTATCAGGGCAGGCCTTTAGGCCTGCCGACAAGGGGTCGATAGGAAGCGCCTTCAGGCGCTGGAAGAGGGCCGCCCCTAAAGGGACGTTGATATCATCATGCGAAATGGTATCGCTGAAGCGATACCCTGATACGAATCACGGGACAGTTCCAACATCGAACACTATGGCCAACGATCAAGAGAAAGAAGCGGCGGCGCGGGCGAGTTTGCGGTTTGTGAAAGACGGTCAGGTGGTGGGACTGGGCACCGGGTCCACGGCGGCACACTTTATTCACCTGCTGGGCGAGCAGGTGAAGAAGGGGCTGCGGATTCGAGGCATTCCGACTTCGGAGCGCTCGCGGGAACAGGCCGCCAGCCTGGGGATTCCGCTGACTACGCTGGATGAATGTCAGGAGATCGATGTGACCGTCGATGGCGCGGACGAGGTCGATCCGCAATTGCGTTTGATTAAAGGTGGCGGCGGGGCGCTGCTGCGGGAAAAGATTGTGGCTTCGGCGACGAAGCAGCTTGTGATTGTGGCCGACGCGTCGAAGCGGGTTCCGGTGCTGGGAAAGTTTCCGCTGCCGGTGGAAGTGATTAAGTTCGCGCAAGCGCTGGTTGCGAAAAGGATTGAGACGCTGGGCGCGAAAGTTGAGCTACGGCGGGATGCTAGCGGCAGTCCTTATTTAACCGACGAGAACAATTACATCCTCGATTGCCACTTCGGAAAGATCCGGGGCGCGGATGGCTTGGCCAACAAGCTTAGCGACATGCCGGGAGTGGTGGAGCATGGATTGTTTATTGGGATGGCGAGCGTGGTGTTGGTGGCGCATGGGAGTGAGATTGTCGAGCTTCGTCGCTGACCGTCGTTGCTGCCGGCTCGCTCTAGTTCGTCGGAGTCAAGAGTGCGGCGTGGGTTCCGCTGCCAATCGTTCCACTCGCTGTGATCTGTCCCGACCGATTGATACCCCAAGCTTGGATCAGCGACCATCCGGAATTTGGCGGAATAAGGTTGTTCAGGTTCTGCGCGTCGCCCGTGGACGTCCACAAGAGAGCGGCACCGCTGTTCTTACCGAAGTATCCCACGATCTGATTTGAGTCATTGAGCCCCAACGCAATGCTATTTGGGCCGGTGGCTAGAGATCGCATTCGATGGTTCGTCGTCCATAGAGCGGCCACTGGCTGGCTTGTATTCGGCGGTGCGTACCCGAGACCTGCGATTGCGCCAGATTTGTTTATCGCACAGCCGAGGCTGTTCGAGCCGCCGAACGCTCCGAGGTCCTGTATCCCTCCGAATTGTGTCCACAGAAACGCGTGGTAGGTCAGTTTGTCCGCGAGGTATGAAAAGCCCGCCACCTCGCCAGATTGGTTAATCCCCTGAGCGCAGCTCGTGTCCCCTCCGAGGGTGCCGAGGTCTCGCATTCCGGCGGCCGCGGTCCAAAGGAAACCGTGCAACGAAACGCCGTCGGCAAGATAGGCGCATCCAACCACTTCCCCCGCGTCGTTGATGCCGTTGGCCACACTGTAGGATCCGCCCAGCGTTCCCAAGTCTTGCATCCCGGCACTCGTCGTCCAAAGAAAGGCGCGGTAAGTCACCCCATCTGCCAAATAAGAGAATCCAGCCACCTCTCCAGATCCATTGATCCCGCGTGCACCGCTCTGGGCGGCAGCACCGCCGAGCGTTCCCAAATCTCGCATACCTGTTGTGCTCGTCCAAACAAAGGCATGCTGATCTCCGTTGCTCAAGGTGGCATTTCCCACAACGGCACCTTGGTCGTTAATGGCCGCGGGGATGCTATTGTTCCCGCCGCCTAGTGTCCCCAAATCCGTCACGGTATACGACTGCGCTGCCGCCAGTGGCGCGAGAATCAAAGCCACCGCCACCCACATACCCGGCCTGGTCGTCGTCATCCTAAAGTCCTTCCTTAAATTCATTCGAGTTGGCCTAATTCGTGGGAGTCAAGAGCGCGGCATGCGTTCTCGCTTGGTACGTTCCAGTCGCCATAATCTGGCCGCTGCTATTTATACCCCGGGCAAGTTGGATATCCCATCCTGAATTTGGCGGGATGAGGTTATTTAGGTTTTGATATTGATTCGCTTGCGTCCAAAGGAACGAGGCTGAAAGGCGTCCGCGTGCAGGTTCAGAACCGACTATTGCGCCAGAATCATTGACGCTAGCCGCCGCGCTATATACATTGTCCAGCGCGCGCATACCAATCGCCTGTGTCCAATAAAAAGGCCGAATCTCACTACCGGTGTGGGTAAAAGCGGAAAAGCCAACAATTTCCCCAGGGGTATTTATGGCTGACGCCCCGCTATAGGTACCCACCCCCAGAACACCCAGGTCTTCCATTCCGCCAGCTTGCGTCCACGCGAACGCGTGATACGGCCCTGCATCACCGAGCAGATAGGAAGATCCCACGACGATACCGGATTGATTAACGGCCGCGGCATTACTGCTCAAGCCACCCAACGTTCCTAGATCTTGCATCCCGGTGTTCGCCGTCCAAAGAAAGGCGTGGTACAACTGCCCAAGGTCGTCGATATAGGAATACCCAACTACTTGGTCTGATTCATTGACACCGTAGGCGTAACTGGCATTCCCGCCAGGCAAAGTGCCGAGGTCCTGCATTCCTCCCGTTTGCGTCCACAGAAAAGCATGTGCCAAGCCCGTGGTCGATGACGCGGAATATCCGACCACATGCCCAGCGTTATTTATGTGTGTCGCAACGCTCTCGTCGAAACCCGGCAAAAAGCCCAAATCGCGCACGCCAGTCTTAGCGGTCCAAAGAAAGGCTTGAGACAAGTTGTTACCGTTGATAAAGGTTCCTGCAATAGCGCCGTGATCGTTGATCGCACCCTGCGGCTCGTAAGCCGACAAGCCGACCTCAGCTATATCCGTGATCGTGTACGACTGCGCCCCCGCCAGCGGCGCGAGAATCAACGCCATCGCTGCCCACAAGCCGAACTTATTCGTGCTCATCATGCAATCCCCCAAGACAAATTTGCAAAAAATGCTCACCTACTTCACCGGAGTTAGAAGCGCTGCGTGCTCCTCCCCGTTGATTGTTCCCCGAGCCGCGATCTGTCCTGCCCTGTTAATCGCGACAGCCTCGTCGAATGCCCACCCGGAGTCCGGTGGAACTAGGCTATTCAGCGTTTGCATGTGCCCGGACGGCGTCCATAGAAAAGCTACCGAGCCGTTCGAGCCTACTATTTGGTTCGACGCATTGATTCCGCTTAAATAGGCGCCCGCCAGCGCCACATTGAATAGTCGCATTCCCTGGCTGGCCGTCCAAATAAAGGGGACCTCGTGATCCGCTTCCGTGTTGGAGTAGCCCACAATTATCCCGGAAGAGTTGATCCCGTTGGCCTCGCTAACCACTCCGCCGCGTAATGTGCCGAGATCCTGCATACCGTTCGCCTTCGTCCACTGAAAGGCATGTTGCAAGGCGGGAGGTGCAGCGCCCGAATAACCCACGATCACACCGGAGTCATTGATCGCCTTAGCGGAACCGCCGTTGCCCTGAGGCAGAGTTCCCAGGTCTTGCATTCCTCCGCTCGAAGTCCACAAGAAGGCATCGTCGATCCCACTTGCCAGGCTGGAATATCCAACGATCATTCCAGAGTTGTTGATGGCGTTCGCGAAGGAATCGGACCCTCCTAACGATCCTATTTCTTGAATCGGTCCGCCATGTCGCCAGAGCACGGCATGAAGAGGAACCGGGTAATAAAATCCCAACGACGTTCCCACAATATCTCCGTCATTGTTGATTCCGTTAGCTTCGCTATTCGTGTCGCCGGTGTAGACTCCCAGGTCGCGCATGCCTTCGCCGCTCGTCCAGACAAAGGCGTGGTAACGCCCATTGCCGATGGAGGAATAGCCTACGACGGTGCCAAAATCGTTCAAGCCAGCAGCCCCACTGTAATAGCCGCCGCCCAAAGTGCCCAGGTCCGTGACGGTGTACGACTGCGCTCCCGCCAGCGGCGCGAGAATCAAAGCCATCGCTGCCCACATGCCAATGCTGATCCTGCTCATCGTGCAATCCTCTGTAATGCGGATTCGGAATACGGTAAACATGCTGCGCGTGAGTTGGCCGCTCGTCAAGATGAAGGTTCTTGCATACGAGGGGCGAGCCACTTCGCAGCGCCTGAAGGTGCGGTTCATAATGACCGTTGTCGCGGTATGCCTGAAGGCATACCCTGATACGAATCCCCAGGCCCTTGCGGCGAGACTGGAAGTCGCGACCTTTCAAAGCCGCTGCGGCCGCGTTGGATTATATTTCTTGAATGGCGGCAGGGGCACAATCACAGGGCTGGGATCAGCCTTCGCGGCGGCGGGGGTTGCGATACCGTGTGCAGGCTCCGGTGGATGTGACGGTGCTGCGGTCGGGAATTCCGGACACGGTGCCGGGACGTTCGGTGAATGTAGGCGAAGGCGGAGTGGCGGCGGTGCTGGCGGGAGAGCTGCTGCCGGGTGAGTCGGTGGGTGTGGAGATTCGTCTTCCTCTGGCCACAGATCCTCAGGGCAGCGATCCGCTGCGGACGCGGGCGCTGGTGCGGTATCACGACAAGCTGCGTTGCGGCATGGAGTTTGTGGGGCTGTCGGCGGAGCAGCAGGCGGCAATCCGCGATTGGACGCAGGAGGCGAAAGCTGAAATCGAGGCCGGCGTGCGCGCGAAGCCTCCGGTTTCCGCAGCGAAACAGGAATCGTCTACACAAGAAATGAAAGTGCCGCAAGGCGGAGGCTCGGGCGGTGGGCGGCCTCCGACCCGCAGGCAGCGCGGTAGAGCGTGGATTTTCTTTCTGGTGTCGGCCGCAATTCTGCTGGCCGTTTTGTGGTGGCGCTGGGATCGGGGATGGGAAGATCTGGAATCGGGCCTGCCTAAAGGCCAAGCTACAATCGAGCCGCAAGCCCACGTTCCCGCCGACGTGATGGAGAAGCTGGTGAGGCATCGCGTGGACCCCGATTATCCCGCAGCCGCGCGGCCGGGAAATTTGCAAGGAGTGATTGTGCTGGATGTCATTGTCGGACACGATGGATCAGTCGTCGATGTTCACGCCCTGAATGGTCCGGAGATTCTGGCGCAGTCCGCGATGGATGCGCTGCGCTGGTGGCGATTCGAACCTTATAAGGTTGACGGCAAACCGGTGGTTGCGGAGACGACCGTTGCGGTGGAGTTCAAACCGTAACATCCGCTCGAAGCGGCCGTCATCCCCTTCGCTTGCGCATTGCTTTGAGAACAATAAATCCACTCGCCGCAAAAAACACGACGGCAGCCAGGGCGGCGATGAGCATCAGCGCCGAGTTAAGGTGAAGAAAGTCCGCAAACACAGCCCCTAGTGCGAAGGCGACACCCAGCCCGTTGAGCCAAAGCGGACCGCGAGCAGAAGACGTGAGGTCTGGACGCAGCCGAAGTTGCAAGAGCAATGCCGCGAAGCCGATAGCAGCGACCACAACTAATGCCAGTGGACTGAAGAATGCTCCGCGGTTTGTATAGATGACAACCAGAGCCAGAGCCAGGAGCAGCAGGCCAGCGGCCACCAAAGTGTGGCGGCGACGAGGATTAGGATCGGAGTTGGATGGGGCCCCTGGCACGAAGTTCCGTCCTCAGATTTATACAGGCGCTGGCTGGGGTTTTCAAATCGTGAGTTTACGAAATCGTGCATCTTCAAATCGAGGATCACGTGGAAAGCTGAACCGAGCTACGCGTCGGGAGGAAGGTCGCCGATGCCGGCGAGCCACTCGGCCTGGCGAGGATGGCTGTGGTTTACCGCATAGAGGACCAGTTCGACTCGGGAAGAGATGCCCAGTTTGTCGAAGATGCGGAACAGGTACTTCTTTACGGTGTGCTCGCTGAGGTTGAGTTCGCGGGCGGTATTGCGGTTGCTGAGTCCGTCGGCGACGAGAGCGACCACCTGTTCTTCGCGGGGCGTGAGCAGTTGCCGGCCGCGGGAGTTCACCACCCGCAAGGAAGGTACCTCCGAAACCAGGTCGAGCAAGTAGTTCATCTGTTCGGTGTTGATCCAAATCTCGCCCTCCGCGACCCGTTGTATGCACTTGCAAAGCAGGCGGAAATGACTGTCGGTAAGACAAAAGATTCCGCGGGCGCCGGAGCGGAATGCGCTGATTACGAGTTCGCGGTCGTAGGATTCGGCCAGAAGAACTTTGGCGACTCCCGGACTGGAGTGATGAATCCTGCGCATGGCCGCCATCTGACTGGCAACCTCGACCGAGTGGTTCAGAGACAGAAGTACGACCTTCGTGGGGGTGAAGGCCACCGCCTGAAGAATCGACTCCACATCGACCGGGCAAGTGGCGATGCGGAACTCGGAGCGCCGTCGTAAAGCACTGGTTAATAGGTGAGCCTGGATGCGGTTGGAGTCCGCTATCAAGATCGGGATTGCGACCGGGGCAGCGGCCGGGGATGGACTCATGAAAACGGGGCTCCGAAGGCTACGGAACTAACCACGTCTCGATCTTAGGTGTGCGCCGACCGTTACTCAAGGAAACAAGTCACAAAACCTGGGGGAGAAATTCAAATCGGGACAGGGGTTTGGAGCGCTGTGGAAAAGCCTGGCATGGCCTTGGACACCTCACGGTCGTTTGAGAAAATCCACGCGGGAACATCGCAGAACAGGACTTGGCGGTGCTCCGAAGAGCCCACCGCTCACTTTCGTGTGATGCGCAGAACATGCAAGTCTACTTTTGTGGGTAACCCGTTAGGGAGCAGGCTTTCGACCTCATCAGGAGAGCCAAGCACCTCGAACAAGCCCGCCAGATGCGTCTTCCAGCGATTGCGCCTTCAAACCTGCCACAACCACGCTGGTGGACAGCACTTCCCATGTCTTGTTGCGAATTCCCCGCCGGGATACTTTGCTGAGAGTGAGCGGCAGAGTCAAGCGGCTCGCGAGCCAAGAAATGGATCACACCGCACAATGAAGACTTTCGTTGGCTGGACAAGACTTGCGGTGATAGGTGGATTGACTTTGCAACTTTGCGTGGCCGTATTCGCCCAAGAGAAGAACCAGCAGGACTTGGGAGGGGTAATACAGTCTTCGACCGGCCTAACCGGGGCTGGGGGGAGCATGAAAGCTACGGCTGCGAAACCCGGGCAAGCGGACGGCATGGGAAACCCACAGCTCGGAGGGGGCCGTCCGCTTTACCGGCTGAACCGGAGTGACGTGCTGGCGCTCAGTTTCACCTTGTCGCCGGAGTTCGACCAAACGGTTACGGTGCAGCCAGACGGTTACATCTTCCTTAAAGATGCGGGCGGTGTACTTGCTTACGGGCTCACTTTAGAGGAATTCTGCCTCGCGGTCCGGAAGGCTTATACCGGATATCTGCACGATCCGCAGGTGGCGGTTGCACTCAAAGAGTTCGAGCATCCTTATTTCGTAGCCGGGGGAGAGGTGGGCCATCCGGGGAAGTATGAGTTGCGCTCGGACACCAGCCTCCTGGAAGCCATACAAATCGCCGGCGGGTTCACGCACGAAGCCAGGCATTCGCAGGTGATTCTGTTCCGGCGCGTGAATAACGATCTGGTGGAGGCGCGCATCTTCAACGTAAAGAAGATGCTGAGTGAAAGGAAATTGGGCGAAGCCGCCAGTCTGCGGCCGGGGGATTTGATATTTGTTCCCCAAAATTCCATTTCGAAGATTGAGCGCTTCCTGAGTAAACCTTCGATGAGCATGTACGTGAGTTCCGCGCAGTTCTAGAAGCGGTCATCCCATGTCAGACACTGAACAAACGAATCCAGGGCAGGAGGTAGAAGGGCCGACACTACGCGAACTGGCGATGGTGCTGTTCCGGCAGTGGAAACTTTTTGTGGCCGTTTCCGGAGTGGTGTTCGTCGTGGCGCTGGTCTATGCCTTTTCCGGAGCCACTTATCGCGCCCAAATGCGAGTACTGGTGAGGCGAGGTCGCGCCGACCCTCCGGTCGCGGCACAACAAAATGCAGCGCCTGATTTCTCTCGGGTGGAAGTAACGGAGGAAGAACTGAACTCGGAAGTGGAGTTACTGAAAGACGATGACGTGTTAAGGCGCGTGGTGGAGGCCAATGATTTAGCGTCCCACGACTGGTTGCGATGGTTGCGCCCGAACGAAGGAACAGCTGCTCAAGTGCAGCGCGCGGTGAAGCGCCTGGCCAATCGACTGAAGGTGGAATCGATCAAGAAGACGAACCTGATAGCAGTGAGTTATGAGGCCGCCGATCCTCAAATGGCTGCAAAGGCGCTGCAGTCGCTCTCCAGCATTTACCTTGAAAAACACACGCAGGTCCACCGGCCAGCCGGACAACTCCGTTTCTTCGATCAGCAGACTATCGAATCCCGCCAGCAACTGGAAGAGGCTAAAAAGAAGCTGCTGGTCTTCACGAAAAACCGTGGCGTGGTAGAGGCCGCTCAGCAACGCGATCTGCTTTTGCGCCGCCTGGACGACGTGGAGGCGAGTTACAGCCAGACCCGGGTAGAAATGTCGGAGATGGAGCGGCGCGTTCAGAAACTCAAGACCGAACTGACGGAGTTACCACAGCGAGCCGTAACCCAGGTCCGGACGGCGGACAATCCTGAGTTGTTGCGGGTTCTGAAGGCGAGTCTGCTGGATCTGGAAATGAAACGGACCCAACTGCTGACGAAGTTCGAGCCTGACCATCGCCTGGTGGGGGAAGTGGAGCAGCAGATCTTACAGGCAAAGTCGGCAATCGCCGCCGAGAGATTGGCTCCGTTGCGAGACGAAACGACCGACAAGAATGCGGACTATGAATGGGCCCAGGCGGAACTTCAGAAAGCCACGGTTGAACTGGAGGGGTTGGCGGCACGGGAGGCTTCAACTGCCGCCGAGTTGACCCGGTATCGCAATCTCGCGCAGCAACTGGGCGAGGACGCAATTACCCAGGATGATCTGATGAGCAGCGAGAAGGCGGCGCAGCAGAATTATCTGCTCTACGTGAATAAGCGGGAAGAGGCTCGGATGGGCGATGCACTAGACGAGGGTGGAATCGTGAACGTGGCGATTGCAGAGGAACCGGTCGTCCCATCTCTGCCGGTTTGGTCAGCCGGAGTGGTTGCCCTGCTGGGTTTCATAACGGCCCTGACTTCGGGCGTGGGAGCAGCCTTCGCCGCGGATTATCTCGATCCGGCACTGCGCACGCCAGAGGAAGTTTTTACTTGTCTGGAAATACCCGTATTGGCTTCGCTACCCTCGGGAGCCGGGCGGCGGCTATCTGCGTGAAGGAGACTGAATGAGTGCGAATGCCGAGGCGCTGCGCGGATCCGAAGTGATAGGTTCATCCTCGCGGGAAACTGCTCTGCCCCCGACCGAACGCGCTTGCGATACGAACTTTTGGAATCCGGAGGATTTTGCCCGGGAACAGATTCGAGGGTTGGTGCGTCGAGTTTTTTTTGCAACAGGAGTACGGCGGGTGAAGCAAGTGGTCTTCAGTGCAGCCGAGCCGCATCTGGATGTGGCGTTCGTCTGCGAGCGAGTGGCTCGGGCACTGGCGGCGGAGACATCTTCTCAAGTTGCGCTCGTGGATCAACAGCAGGGGCTGGAAGAGTTTGGGCGTTCTCGTGCTCGCTCGCAGGGTTCGGCTTCAATCAAAGCCCGGTCCGCTCAAATGGGGCTAAATCTTTGGCGGGTTCCCCAGGATGGCGTCGGCGAATACAGCAAGGAATCGGGAACCGGACATCATTGGCTTTCCTGCCTGGCGGAGCTGCGCAACGAGTTCGAATACGCCGTAATTCACGGACCCCCTGCCGCTGTATCGAGCGAGGCGGCCCTACTGGGACAGATGACGGACGGAATCATCCTCGTGCTGGGCGCTCACAGCACGCGCAGAGCGACAGCAAGAAAAATAAAAGAAACACTGGAAGCGGCACAGTCTCGCATTCTAGGAACGGTACTCAGTGAGAGAACGTTCCCGATGCCGGAGCGAATTTATCGCCGGCTGTAGCCGGTGGGCAACTTCAGTAAGTATGGCGGATCTGAGCCAGTGAAGTACGCTACAAAACGAGGAGAAATGGCGTCGGGACTCAATGAGCGGTAGCTATGTCAATGCAGTACCCACGGTGCCCGCAGGGGGATCCGATCTCCCACAGTGGTTTGCCGTTGAGACACGGCATAGGTTCGAGAAGAAGGTCGTGGCGCAGCTTGATAACAAGGGCTTCAAAGTCTTTCTTCCATTATTGACCGAACACCACACCTGGACCGACCGACAAAAATCGTTAACCATCCCACTATTTCCCGGGTACGCGTTTGTGTGCCTCGATCAGTCGCAAGATTCTTGCCTGGCCGTCTTGCGAACGGTTGGATTGATCCGCTTTGTGAGCTTTGGCGGAGTTGTAGCCGCGGTGCCGCCAAAGGAAATCGAAGACCTGCGACTGCTCCTCCAGGAAAAAGGACTCTTTTCTCTTCATGCATTTGCCCATACGGGACAGAGGGTTCGGATCCGCGGCGGTTGCCTCCAGGGACTAGAAGGAATACTGGTGCAGCATGAAAAAGACAAGTTGGTGATTTCGATTCGTTCGATCCAGCGCTCGCTGGCCATCGAGATTCAAGGGTATGACTTGGAATTGGTCTGAAGTGTCCAGCTCCTCTCTAAATCCAGCGCAAAAACCTCAGGGAGCCGAGTGGGCCGCGCGGCTAATCCCCGGTGCAGCGTCTGCTCACCGGAGCCAGAAAACGGCGTCGTCGCCAGGTATCTCGAAATTCCTGAACCGGGTCGCGGCAAATCCCTTCGCAGCGCAGGGCGCGAAACACGCCAGGAAAGCCCCTTCACGACGGTTACCTGAAGGCGTTGAGCGCGCAGGCTTGCATCGTATAAAGTCAGCGCTCAGAGACTACGGGTTGGTGTTGCTGAATTGGATCCTAGTCGCGCAGATTCTTCTGCAGTTTCAAGGGGCATTCCGGCAGCCGCGCGGATTCCCTGGCCTGACGTCGCCTCTTTCAGCAACGGTTCTCGGTATCGCGTTACTGCACGGGGTTCTGATCAACCTACTGAATCGCCCCGCCCGGACGCGACTTAAGGGGTCGGAATCACGTCCACAAATCTTGGCGCTGGGTAAAGCCATTTTTTGGGGCACGCTAGTTTTGAGTGCTGCGCTGCAACTACAAGGATTCTCCGCCCTGGGAGCCGCGGGCGTTTGGAGCGCTGGCCTTCTCCATTTTTTCACATTGTGCGGATGGCGCTGGGCCGAACGTGACGGCGAAAAGCATGGCCTCCGTATCACGCGAGGAGTGCGCAATGTGCTCATCGTGGGGGCCGGCACGCTGGGCCACCGAATAGCCGGATACGTAGACCAGCATCCGGAAATGGACCGGTCGGTTTGCGGGTTCCTCGACGACAGGCGGCCCTTAGGCCATGGCGTGATTGGCCGCACCACCGACCTGATGGAACTGGCGCGAACCGGATTCGTGGACGAAATAATTCTGGCTCCGCCTCACGATCAGGCCGTGGCGATGCGCGTACTGAGCACAGCCCGGCAACTGAGGTTGGACGTGAAGATGGCGCCCCATCTCTTCGGCTGCGAACCGGACGGAAGTTCAGAAAGCATTGGAACTGTTCCATTAATTTCTCTGCATCAAGAGCCCTTGCCGGTTGGTGGACTGCTGCTAAAACGGGCGTTGGACGTGGCTGGAGCTGGAACCGCTTTGTTCTTGATGGCACCGGCGCTGCTGCTGATTGCCGTGCTGATTCGAGCAGATTCCCCTGGGTCCATCCTTTACACGGCGCTCCGTGCGGGACGCAAAGGCAAATCATTCCGCTGCCACAAATTTCGCACTATGCAGAGGGACGCGGATGATCTGAAAGAGGGCTTGCGCCGGCAGAACCAGAGGATCGGACCGTTTTTTAAGATCAGACACGATCCGCGAATCACCAAGGTCGGAAGATTCCTGCGCCGATACAGCCTGGACGAACTTCCCCAGTTGTGGAATGTCTTAAGGGGCGAGATGAGCCTGGTGGGGCCGCGTCCGCATCCGCTGGACGATGTGTCCGCTTATGGGATTGAACACTTATCGCGGCTGGACGTGGCGCCGGGAATGACCGGACTCTGGCAAGTCACAGCGCGGCAAAATCCATCCTTCCAAACCGGAATGAAGCTGGATATTGAGTACATCCACCGCTGGAGCCTGAAAGCGGACCTGTTTATTCTGTTCAAGACTGCAGGAGCAGTGCTGCGCGGGAGTGGGGAGTAATGTCATCTTCCATGGTCAAGAGGGCGTCTCCAGTCGCCTGGTCTGGCGATGCGGCATTCCGATTCATTCAGTTGGCGGTTCGCCCGTTGCAAGCGATTGCGTCGATACCAACAGCGCTATTTCTATTAGCTCTAGCCGCTATGCTGTTGCGTCATCCCGACGTGCCTTTTTATGAGATTGATCGCGCGGCCCTCGGACTACTGGTGCTCGGGGTATGCGGTGGTGCGATGGCGAGTCGGCGGCGCTTGTTTGTTCCGCAGCGGGCCACATGGCCGATGATCGGGCTGACACTGCTGGCAGTAGGGAGTGTGATTGGCGAGCCATTCGACACTCGAACATGGTCTCTTCTGGCCGCAAAGTTTCTTGTGCCATTCGCTCTCTTTCACCTGGCGGCGGTCATCTTTCAGGAGGAGCGGCAGCTCAGGCACTTCGAGGGTTTCTCCATCGCAGTGCTTGCCTACCTGTGCTTTACGTCAATCGCTTTTCTGGTGGGCGCTCACTCCCTAATTTTTCCGCGATTCATCCTTGATGGCAACCTGGGCTACCACGTTGACCGGGCGCGGGGACCATTGTTGCAGGCGGTGGCAAACGGAGTTTCCTTGAACCTGCTGGGGCTGGTGGCCCTCCACTCCTTTCTGCGAGGAAGAATACGCGGGCTCAAGGCTGCGCTTTTATTGGCGTCCCTGCCGCTTGCAATCCTGGCCACTATGACGCGCGCGGTGTGGTTATCTTTTGTGATCAGCGCGGTGGTAATGATCTTTCGCGCGAACAGCCGACGGTTGCGCCACGTCTGCATTGCGGTTTGCCTGGTTGCGGCAGTGGGCCTGCTCATCACCCTGAGTTTTGACGATCAGCGACGCGCTCTAGTCGATCGGCTCAAGAAATCCGGCCCCATTGATTTTCGAGAGGCCGTTTATGCCGGCGGATGGCAAATGTTTATCGAAAAACCTCTCACCGGGTGGGGAGTCAATCAAATGCCATCAGAGTTGGCGAGGCACGTGAATGGGTACAAGCAGAAGGAACTGTATCCGCACAATACTTACCTGGAGTTGCTGGTAGAACACGGCATTCTCGGCCTGGCACTTTATGCATGGCTCATGTGGGAAGTTTTGAAGCTGGGGCGCGGCTCGATTCCTCGCATGGAACGAAACGGTTTTCTGAATTATCGGTTCCACGCAATGTGGCCGGTCTTGTTGGGAGTGTATTGGGTGAATGCGGCAGTGGTGGGGATGAATTACCAGTTCGTGAACGGGCTTCTGTTCACCATG
>Ga0307479_10000199_pt1 | contig 56734 bp, 58 predicted proteins | sample atmos_gasesECM4C_FD_203743 | JGI IMG/M metagenome (GOLD analysis project Ga0307479, IMG submission 203743) | Hardwood forest soil microbial communities from Morgan-Monroe State Forest, Indiana, United States - atmos_gasesECM4C_515 | ecosystem: Environmental > Terrestrial > Soil > Temperate...
AGATCCGCGGGAAGCATCTCGAGGGTCAGGTTCGGAGCCGATGTCCCCTCGATCGAGAACTCGTACTCGGCCAGCCCGTCCTTCCCAATGTTGGCGACGGCAATCGTGGTCGGCTCGGGGCCAAAATTCGCGAGGGCGAGACTGGCTCCGTCTTTGGTTAGCTGATCCGTAAGCAGGCGTCCGTAAGCGTCGGTCGAAAAGTGCCCGAGAAAGGCCGTGGGCACTTCCAGCCGGGCGAGCGCTCGAGCGGTGTTGAAGGGACCACCGCCCGGGGCGGGGCGTCGGGTGCCGTCGGCGCTGGTGACCATGTCGATCAGCGCCTCGCCGCAAACGACGATCACCGGCGGATCTCGCCGGATCCTCTGGTGATGAGGTGGGTCGGGACGACGAGATGCACGGAGGGCGACTGATCGCCGTCAATCCGGCGAAACAGTTGCTCGGCCGCTTTCCGGCCCATCGTAGAGGGATCCTGCGCGATGACCGTGATCCCCGGCTCGAGCATGTCCGCCAACAGCACATCGTCGAACCCGACCAACGCGACTCGATGATGGAGATCGAGCCGATGTAACGCACGGCTGGCGCCGATGGTCAGAAGGTTCTGGCTGGTGAAGAGTGCGGTGGGCGGCTGCGGCCCTTTCAGTAACTCGACGACGGCCGCGTCCGCCTTCTCGATGCCGTGCACGTCGAGCCGGACCAGCGCCTCATCCAGTTCGATCGTCGCGGCAGCCAGCTCCGCCTGGTAACCCTGATACCGCTCGGCGGCGGTCGTGATGGTCATCAAGTCGCCCAAATAGCCGATCCGTCGATGGCCGTGTTCGATGAGGTGAGCGACGCCCTGCCTGACTCCCGCCTGGTTATCCGTGAGGACGCTGTCGGCGTCGAGAAAGGCCGGCGGGCGGTCGACGAACACCATCGGTGTCCCGGCCCGGCGCTCGCTCAACAGATAACTGTGGTCGTGGCTGGCGGGCACGATGATGAGCCCATCGACGCGGCGCGACGTGAAGGCCGCGATCAGCTGCTGTTCGCGCGCCTCGTCCTCATCGGAGCTGCCCGCCAGCACCAGGACGCCGCGCTGGAGAGCGACGTCCTCGATTTCGCGGTGCAGGGCGGAGGAGAAGGGGTTGGCGACGTCCTCGAGCAGAACCCCGATCGTCGAGCTCTTCCGATCAGATCGTCGCAGGCTGCTGGCGGCGTGGTTGTGCCGGTAATCGAGCCGCTGGATGGCGCCGTTCACCCGCGACCGGACGTCGTTTGAGACCGCGGGCTCGGCATTGATCACCCGGGAGACGGTCTTCAGGCTAACCCCGGCTAGCGCGGCCACATCGCGCATGGTTGGTCGGCTGCCGGGCCCGCCCCTGACCTTTGCCAACGTTAACCCCCTTTACCCTGCGGTGGTCGCGGTGGGTCAGCCCACAAATTCGTCTTGCGCCCTGGCGAACACTATGTTATAAGTTGATAACGTTGTCAATTTGAGTCGGCCCAGGAGGGAGAACCGGGGGCGGCCAATCGCCTCCGAACTTTAAGGAGGGTGCTCGTATGAGCGATGGCAGGCACCGGCTACCGAGGCGCGCGCTGACCAAATCCCACGGCATTCTGGGCGTGCTGCTGCTGATGACGGCGGTGATCGCGGCGGCCTGTGGAGCAGGCGGGGGAGGCAGCAGCCAGACCACGATCACGGTCGCGGCGGTGGGGAACCCCCAGATGGAAGACCTGCAGAAGTTGGTGCCTGAGTTCGAAAAGGCCCATTCGGACATCCAGGTCAAGATCCTCATTTTGCCCGAGAACCAGCTCCGCCAGCAGGTAACCCAGGACGTCGCCACCCATAGCGGAAAGTTCGACCTGGCCATGATTGGGACCTATGAGGTTCCGTTGTGGGCGAAGAACGGCTGGATCCAGAACCTGGGAAGCTACGTGCAGAAGACGCCGTCCTATCAGGTGGACGACCTCGTCCCCGGGGTGTCCAAGGCGCTCTCATACAACGGCAGCCTTTACGCGGTGCCGTTCTATGCCGAATCCTCGTTCCTGATGTACCGCAAGGACTTGCTGTCGGCGGCCGGGGTGACGTTGTCATCGAGCCCGACCTGGGATGAGGTGGCCGCCGCCGCCCGCAAGGTCAACAATCCCAGCAAAGGCCTGGCCGGGATATGCCTGCGCGGCCTTCCCGGCTGGGGCGAGCAGCTCGCGCCGCTCGATACGGTGGTCAACACCTTCGGCGGGCGCTGGTTCGACGAGCAATGGAACGCGCAGCTGACCTCGCCGAAATTCAAAGAGGCCGTCACCTTCTATATCAACCTGATCAAGGCCGCCGGCGAACCGGCCCCGACCACCTCCGGCTTCGGTGAGTGCCTGAACGCCTACAACGGCGGCAAGGTCGCCATGTGGTACGACGCCACCGTCGGCGCCAGCAACTTTACCGGCGACGCGGCGGCCAACTCCGGCTACGCCCTGGCTCCGATGAAGGACAAGCCGTACTCGGGCTGGCTCTGGGCCTGGTCGCTCGGCATGCCGTCCACGAGTTCGAAGAAGGACGCGGCCTGGACGTTTGCCTCCTGGGCCACGTCACAGGACTACATCAAGCTGGTCGGCAACAAGCTTGGCTGGAACCATGTTCCGCCCGGCACCAGGACGTCGACGTACGCGTTGCCCCAGTATCAGCAGGTCGCCGGGTCGTTCGCGCAGCTGACGCTGGATTCCATCTCTCACGCTGACGTCAATCACCCGACCGTGGATCCGGTTCCATACACCGGCATTCAGTACGTGGACATCCCCGAGTTTCAGAACCTGGGTGACCAGGTCTCGCAGCAGTTCCAGGCGGCGATCGCCGGGACCATGAGCATCGACGCCGCGTTGCAACAGGCGCAGCAGCTCGCGGACGCGGTTGGCAAGAACTACCGGCATTAAGTAAATAGGCCCGGTCTGGGAAGATTGCGATGGCTCGCGTGACGGTTCAGCCATCGGCTCAGATTGCTCTCGGAAGCGGAGGCGACCGATCCCGTTCGATCGCCTCCGCCGCTCGCTGGGAGGGCTGGCTGCGCCGCTTACCCTTGTTGCCCGCGCTCGTCTATGTCATCCTGATCACCCAGATTCCCTTCGTGCTGACCATCGTCTACAGCCTGCAGCACTGGAATCTCCTGAATCCCGCGCCGCCGCGTTTCACCGGTCTGCAGAACTACATCGATGTCATCAACGATCCGGGCACCAGGAATGCCATATGGAACACGATAGTGCTGACCGTGTTCGCGGTTTCGATTTCGGTGGCGCTCGGGGTTGGAATCGCCATGCTCCTCAACCGGCAGATCTATGGCAAGGGCATCGTACGGACGCTCATGATCGGGCCCTTCCTGGTGATGCCGACGGCCGCGGCGCTGATGTGGAAGGACACGCTACTCAACCCGCTGACCGGAGTGGTCAACTACGTCCTCACCCCCATCGGACTCGGACGGCTTGACTGGTTCAGCCAATTTCCGATGGCGACCATCGTCGCCATCGAGGTCTGGCGGTGGACGCCGTTCATGATGCTGATCGTGCTGGCAGGGCTGCAGTCGCAGAACCAGGAGGTGCTCGAAGCAGCTGAGGTCGATGGCGCCCGACCGCTGCAGCTGTTCCGCTTCATCACCTTACCCTTCATCCGTCCCTTCATCGAGTTGGGTGCCTTGCTGGGTTCACTCTTCGTGGTGCAGAGCTTCGACACCATCTTCATGACGACCGGTGGCGGTCCCGGGACGGCGACCACCAACCTGCCCTATCTGCTCTACCTGGTGGCGTTCCAGGGCTTCGACATCGGAAAGGCATCGGCGATCGGGGTGCTGGCCGTCATCCTGACCATGATCGTCGCCAGCCTGGCCCTTCGAACGCTCTTCACCATCTTCAACGTGGAGGCACGGCGATGAGCGTGGCGGCCGCTAGAGGACGCCGCGGCGCGGTGGGGTCGAAGGTCGCCTGGTCGGTACTGGCCTGGGTGATCGCCTTTGTCTTCTTCTTCCCGGTGCTCTGGATGGCGCTCGAAGGCTTGAAGACCGAGGTGCAGGCGGCCAGCATCCCGCCGACGTTCGTGTTCACCCCAACGCTGGCCGCCGTTCAGGACGTGCTGTCCCGCGACTTTCCGCCATATTTCATCAATTCGGCGATGGCCACCATCGGCTCGACCCTGCTGGTCTTGATCCTGGGGTTGCCGGCCGCGTACGCGTTGTCGATTCGCCCGGTCAAGCGCTCCCGCGACGCACTCTTCTTTTTCATCTCCACCCGATTCCTGCCCTTCGCCGCCAGCCTCGTGCCGCTCTACATCCTGGCCCGGGACCTGCACCTCCTCGACAACATCATGGCCCTGGTCATCATCTACACGACGATCAATTTGCCGCTGGGGATCTGGCTCCTGCGCTCGTTCATGCTCGAACTCCCCCACGAGCTCGTCGAAGCCGCTCGGGTCGACGGGGCCAGCATGCGCCACGAACTGACCCGGATCGTGGTGCCGCTGATCACCCCGGGGATCGCGGCCACCTCGCTGATCTGCCTGATCTTCGCCTGGAACGAGTTCTTCTATGCCGTCAACTTCACCTCGAGCATCGCGGCCACCTCGCCGATCTTCCTGGTGGGCTTCATCAGCGGCCGCGGACTGTTCTATGCGAAGCTGGCGGCGGCCGCGACCCTGGCCAGCCTTCCCGTTCTGTTGGCGGGGTGGATCGCGCAGAAACAGTTGATCCGCGGTCTGACTATGGGAGCCGTGAAATGAGGGCAGTCGTTTTCGAGAAGCCGGGCGGAATCGAGGTTACCCGCCTTGACGACCCGACACCGGGGCCGTCCGATGCGATTTTGAAGGTCGAGGCCTGCGGCATCTGCGGCACGGATCTGCATCTCCTGAACGGCGACATCTCCTCGGCCCACTATCCGGTCGTTCCGGGACACGAGTTTTGTGGCGAGGTGGTGGCCGTTGGTCGTGAGGTCGGGAACCTTCGAAACGGTGACTTCGTTGCCGTGGACCCCAACCTTCCGGACGGCACCTGCCGATTCTGCCGCATGGGACGGACCAACCTTTGCGAAAACTACAGCGCGCTCGGCGTCACCCTCAACGGCGCGGCCGCCGAGTTCGTCCGGGTGCCGTCCCACGTCGCTTTCGCGCTCCCTGCCGACCTGCCGCGGCCCTGGGGGACGCTGGTGGAACCGTTATCGTGCGCGGTTCACGGCTTCGACCAGATCGAAATCCAACTCGCCGATCGGTATCTGATTTACGGGGCCGGCACGATGGGCTTGATGCTGGCTCAGCTGGCCCGACATGCGGGCTCGGCCGGGGTCGATATGGTAGACAAGAATCCGGCGCGCTTCGAGCTGGCCAAACGGCTCGCGGCTGATCGGATCGCCGAGTCGGCTGACCAATTCGATCGTCCTGGTGGCTGGGATGTCGTGATCGACGCCACCGGAGCGGTGCCCGCGATCGAGGATGGGCTCCGCCGGGTGCGACCCGGCGGCTCGTTCCTCGTTTTCGGCGTTGCCAGCGGCGAAGCCCGGGCGACGTTCTCGCCCTTCGACGTCTATCGAAACGAGATCCGGATCATCGGGTCGATGGCGGTGCTCAATAGCTTCGAGCGGGCGCTGGAGCTCGTGGTCAGGGGGGTGATCAATTCCGAGGCCATGATCAGTCACCAATTCGGCCTCGACGATTACCGCAAAGCCATCGATACCTTCAAGAGTGGGGGCGGGCTCAAGATCCAGGTCGTCCCCTCGGACGCGTCGCGTGCGAAGGGCAGCCTGGTTGGCGCGATTACGCGGCCGGTCGATACGTAATTTCGACGCCGCGTCTGGCGAGCTCGGCCTGGACATCTCCAGCTAGAAAACGTTCGGCGGCGTCCAGCCCTCGGAGCGTCGCGTCGAGGTGGCCCAGCGTCAGCCCGTGAACGAATAGGTGAGCCTGCTCGCCGGAGGCGAGCTCAGCCATCGGTCGCATCGCGCCCGGGATCCAGGCGGCGTCACCCGGAAACGACATCGCCCGGATCGCCTCGTGCTCGCCCTCGACATCGTCGACGAAATGCTGGTGATCGGCCCGGCGCAGGGTGAACATCCGCTTCGCGGAGGGTGTCCGGTCGAAGAGCTCGGCGACCCCGGCCGGTGGAATCATCGTGTCGTCCTCGGCTGCGAGATAGAGCGTCGGGACGTCGCGCCCCCAGGCGAAGCCCAGTTTCAGCGGTAGGATCCCCGGCTTTGGGTTCGAGTTTCCGCCGGGCGCCATTGCGACCACGGCGCGGACCCTCGGTTCGACTTCGGTCGTGGCCAGGACGGTCCAGCCGCCGAAGCTGTGCCCAAGCAGCCCGATCCGCTGAGGGTCCAGCGCGAGGCCGGCATCGCCGAGCAGATGGTCGAGGAGAAACCGCAGATCGGGTACTCGGCTCGCGATCATGGCCGCGATGCGCGCGTCCCGCTCCGCTGTGGTCTCGCCATCGCAACGGGCCAGCTCGGGGGCGACCAGCTCGGAGTGATCCATGGCGCCAACCACATAGCCCCAGCTCGCGAGGTGCGTCGCCAGCAAGCTGGCGGAACAGCGATTCCCGCCGCTGGAATGGGAGTAGACAATCAGCGGCCCGTTCGACTCCATACCGTCGGCCGGATACCAGATCTCCGTCGGAAACCGGCGGTGTCGCGCACGATCCACGGCCTCCGTCGATTTGACGCCGACGGAAAACCGCCCCGGAACGAACGGATCGTACGCGGTCGCGTCGATCGCCCTACCCTAGCAGCCCCGCCTGTCAACGATTACGCTGGTAGCGAAGGGGGTGACGTCGATGGCCCACCCGCAAGCGCAACCGGTGGTCGCGCCGCTGACGCGAGCCGCAATCTTCCTCATCGTTACCGTCAACGCGGGCGACGCACAACGCACGGCGGTGCGCACCTTCTGCGATGACTTTCCGGGGTTGGTCCGGGCGGTCGCCTTTCGAGACCTGGAAGGCTACCTCTCGTGCGTGATCAGCTTTGGCTCTGCCGCCTGGGACCGTCTCTTCGGATCACCCCGGCCCGCTGAGCTGCATCCCTTCAAGGAAATCCACGCCGGATCGCGCCACGCGATTGCCACGCCGGGCGACATCCTGTTCCACATCCGGGGCGCCCGGATGGACCTGTGCTTCGAGCTGGCCACCCAGTTCCTGGCCCGGCTTGGCACCGCGGTGTCGCCGGTCGACGAGGTGCACGGCTTTCAGTACTTCGACGACCGCGACGTGATCGGATTCGTCGACGGCACCGAGAATCCGACCGGGCAGGAGGCCGCGGACGCGACCCTGATCGGTGAGGAGGATCCCGAATTCTCCGGTGGCAGCTACGTGATCGTGCAGAAGTACCTGCACGACATGGCGGCCTGGAACGCCCTGTCGACGGAAGCGCAAGAGCGGATCATCGGTCGCACCAAGCTGGCCGATATCGAGCTGGACGACGCCGTCAAACCAACCTCCGCCCACAACGCCCTCACGACGATCGTCGAGAACGGGAACGAGATCAAGATCGTTCGGGACAACATGCCCTTCGGGAATGTCGCCCGCGGGGAATTCGGCACCTACTTCATCGGCTATGCGCGCTCGCCGCGCCGGACGGAGCAGATGCTGGAGAACATGTTCGTGGGCCGTCCCCCCGGGAACTACGATCGGTTGCTGGACTTCAGCCGGGCGGTCACGGGTAACCTCTTCTTCGTGCCATCCCTGGACCTGCTGGCGTCGCTGGTCGCCTCATAGATGATTCCTGCGTCAACCAGCTGTCTAAAGAGATAAACGCGCTTTTACAGGAGGCCCTATGGCAACGACTGCACCGACCAAGACCGATCACTTGAAGGTGCCCGGTGCGAGCATCTATTACGAGGTTCGCGGAGCCGGTCCCGTCCTGCTCATGATGCCGGGCGGACCAGCCGACGCCGGCGCGTTCCGGAACATCGCCGAATATCTCGCCTCGTACTACACGGTCGTCACCTATGACCCGCGGGGCCTGTCGCACAGCCCGCTCGAAGGCGAGCTCAGGGACGACCGGATCGTCCAGATCTTTGCGGACGACGTCCATCGGCTACTGGAGGCGACGGCGAAGGAGCCGGCGTTCGTCTTTGCCAGCAGCGGGGGCGCCACCATCAGCCTCGAGCTGGCGGCGCGCCATCCGGAGCAGGTGCGCACCCTGGTGGCGCACGAGCCGCCCTCCCCGGCCCTCCAGCCCGACCCGGTGCGGGCCAGGGCCGAGATGACTGACATCGTGGAAACCTACCGCACGGGCGGCATCGGGCCCACCATGCAGAAATTCATGGCGCACACCCGCATCCGCCAGGCCCCGCCGCCGCCTCCTGCAGGCGAACCAACGCCCGAGATGCGAGAGGGCATGGCGCAGATGCAGCGAAACATGGACTTCTGGTTTCGCCACTACTTCCAGGCGATCGCCGACTATGAACCGGACTTCGACGCCCTCAAGGCCGGCTCGACCAGGATCGTCGCGGGTGTGGGGGAGGAGTCCCGCGGGGAACTGGCCAACGGGGGTGGGCTGGGGCTTGCGAAGCGGCTCGGGACGAAGGCGGTCGAGTTCCCCGGTGCGCACGGCGGCTTCGACACCGATGCTGCGCAGTTCGCCGTCAGACTGCGCAAGGTTTTCGGGGAGGGCGCTCCATCGCGATGACCTCGAGTACCGCGCCTCCGCCGTCTATCGCTGAACACCTGAAGAATGTGCCAGCAGCCGTGCGCCCAACGATCCAGGCGGCACGACGCACCATTGAGAAGATCGCGCCGTCGGCCAAAGAGATCAGTTATCGCAGCCAGCCCCCGCGATCCAAGAGCGCGATGTGGAAGATCGTTCGGTATTCGGTCGACGGTGCCGACGTTGCGGGGATCGGCACCTTCGCCAGCTACGCCAGCCTCTATTTCTATCGCGGCCGCGAGCTGGACGACGGCAGCGGACTCCTCGAAGGCGGCGGCAAGGCCATGCGCTTCATCCGGCTGCGCACGCCGGCCGACGCGGAGTCGGCCGCCACCAAACAGTTGCTGCGGAAGGCCTTCAGGCTCGGCGGCTAGCCGGGGCTGTCGCGCGGCCGCCGCGGCGGCGATCGAGTCCGCCAGCACGTCTTCCCACCGATTCCAGCGCTCTCGCAGCCGGTCGGCGATCGCGGGGTGCGCAAGCAGCTCGGGTTTGTGTGGAGGCTGTTCGTGCCCTCCATCGCCATCCTCCTCGGCCGCTGGAACTGGTGGCCGTCCGCACTATCGCGCATGGCCGCGATGGATTAAGGCCTACCTACGCGATAGGATTGCCGGGGAGGAGGGGAGGCCATGTCCCCGGCACACATCTGGGAGCGCGATGCGACCGTGGGGACGATCGAGCGCCTGCTCGCCGAGGCGCGCCAGGGTTTGGGGCGCAGCCTGTTCATCGTCGGCGAAGCGGGGCTGGGAAAGACCACGATGCTCGAACGCGCCTCCGCGGCCGGCCGCGGTCAGTTCCAGATCAGCGCTGGAAGGGGCGACGCCGCCGAGTCGACACTTCCTTTCGGCATCATCGACCAGGCCCTCCGCGGACTGGGATTCCGCGGCCCGAACGACTCACATTCCGGAAGGCCGTCGCCGCTGCAGGCGCGGGCAGCCTGGTTGTATGCGGCACTCGAATTTCTCGAAGAGCTGGGCAGTCCGGCATTACTGCTGCTCGATGACCTTCACTGGGCCGACGACGACTCGCTGGCGCTGCTGTCGTTCCTCTGCCGCCGGATCGGCAGCCTGCCAGTTGCCATCATTGGAACGCTTCGGCCGTGGCCCCGCAATGCCCTCGACATGGTCGGATCGCTGACGACCGATGGTGACGCGGTCATCGATCGCCTCCGACCGCTGAGTGAAGCCGGCGCCGCGGAGATGCTGACCGACCGCGCCGCGGGCACCATCTCGGCGCCGTCGGCCCGGCGCGCCGCTCGGCTCGCGGCCGGAAACCCGCTGCTCGTGGAGCAGGTGGCCGCGACCATCCGCCGCGGCCGCCGTCTTCCTGAATCGGGCGGCGACGCCGCGGCGACAGAGGTCGGGCTACTGCGCGCCAGGTTCACCGGCGTCTCGGCAGAAGAGATGCGCTATGCCCAGGCCGCCGGTGTTCTCGGCAACCGCTTTCGCCCCGCGATCGCGACCGCGATGGCCGAGCTCCCAGCGGCGGAGGGCGATCGCGCGCTGGATGCGCTGAGCCAGGGCGGGGTCTTCAAATCCGATACACCCGGCTGGGCACAGTTCGCCCATCCGCTGCTTCGGCAGGTGGTCTACGACGAAATCCCCCCGGCCGTGCGCAGTGGCTGGCACGCCAGCGCCTTCCGCTTGCTCGCATCGGCGGGCGCCGACCCATCGGAGACGGCGGAGCATGCGGCGCGGGCGGGCATGCTCGGCGATCAGCAGGCTGTAACAGTGCTGGCCCAGGCCGGCCGGGCCGCGCTGCGCGCCGGAGCGATTGCTCGCGCCAAGCAGCGCCTGCTCGCGGCGGTCGAGGTCGCCGGAGCCCAGGCGCCCGCGGACCTGTTGATGGACCTGGGGGAGGCGTTGCTAGCGAGCGGTGAGGGCCGCCGCGCGGTCGCAACCTTTCGACGGGTGCTGGCGATCCCCGATCTCGCGGAGCCGGTTCGTACCGTTTCGCAGCGGATGCTGGGTCGCGCGCTGTTCATCCGCGGTGCGGTGCAAGAGGCCCGCGACGCGTTTCGCGCAGCGGTGACGAGCGCGCTTCCCTCCGATCAATCGGAAGCCGCCCGCGCCCTGCTCGATGAAGCGTTCGTCTCCTGGCCGACCGGTGGCCCCGCGCTCGCCACCCCGTTGTTGGAGCAGGCGCGCGAGCTGGCCGCGCACGGCTCGCCCGCCCTGCGGTTGCGGGCGGACACGGCCTGGGCGTTCAGCACCTTCGTCAGCGGCGACCCGGCCGGCATCGGTGTGCTCGATGCGTCGGTGGGGAAGGCGATGGCGAATCCCGAGGCCGATACCATCGACTTCGCCTGGAATTGGGGAACGCTCGGCACCTACGGCAACCTCTGCAAGTGGACCGAACGCTTCGGTGAAGCGACTCGAGCCTACGAGATCGGGATGCAGGCGGCCGAACGGATGCGGCTGCCGGTGGCGATCGCGACGGTGGCCGTCATGCACGGCGATACGTGCTTGCGGACAGGCAAGCTCCGCGAGGCCCTCGAGCTGGCCGACCGGGCGACCATGTTGGCCGATCTGGCGCCGGAGCGTGCCTTCTGGGCGGGCATCGTCCACGCCTACGCCCTCAACGAGACCGGGCAGATGGAGGAGTTCGCGGAGTGGTTCCGGCGCTGCAGCGCCTTAGCGGACCCCGACGAGAACTGGGCGGGGCGGGTCTGGCTGCTGCACATCGAAGCCGTGCTGGCGATGCACGCCCGACGCACCGCGGACGCCTGCGCGCTGTTCGACCGATTGCGAGGGCTGGCGAAGCGCTTGCAAATCCTGGAGCCCTGCATCGTTCCCTGGGCGGGCGATGCGATCACCGCCTACCTTCACGGGGGACGGATCGATGACGCGATGGCCGTCTTGACCTCGCTCGAATCGATGGCCGAACGGTTACCGTGCCGCTTCCCCCGGATCGTGATCACCGGGAGTCGGGCGGCATTCAAACAGATCGAGGGTGACACGGAGGCGGTGACGCGCCTGCTCAGCGAGACGATCGACCTGGCGGTCGCGAGCGGCATGCCGGTCGTGGAAGCCCGCGTCCGCCATCGGCTTGGTGCCTACCTGCGGCGAGCCGGCCAGGATCTGGCCGCTCGACCACTGCTGCGGCAGGCCATCGATCTGGCCGAGGCGAGTGGGGCCGAGGGGGTCGCGAGGAAGGCCCATGACGAGCTCAGGTCGGCAAAAGGACGGCAGCGCCGGCAGTACGTGGATCCGGACGCGCTCACCGCCACCGAAGACCGGGTGCGCCGGCTCGCCGAACAGGGCCTCAAAACGCGGCAGCTCGCCGGCCAGCTCTTCGTGAGCGAGAACACCATCGAGACGCACCTTCAGCACATCTACCGAAAGCTGGGGATCAACTCACAGCGAGAGCTGATCGCAAGGGCACGGCATCCGCAGCCGGAGCAAGTTGCGAGCGGAGCCGGGCCACCGCGCGGTAGATGAGCAGCTTCACGGCGGCATCCGACTTGCCCATCACCGCCGCCGCCTCACGGGCGGTCATGTCCTCGCGGAACCGGAGCGTCATCGCCAGGCGTTGCTGAGGCGGGAGCTGATCGACGAGGCGCCAGACCGCCGCGACCTCGAGGTGGCGAAGTGCGCTCACCTCAACCGGGACAGCGTCGTCCGGCACGAGATCGGTCAACTCGCGGCTGGCGAGCTCATGACGGTAATGCGAGGCCACGGCATTAGCCGCGATCCGGTACAGCCAGCAGGAAAAGGGACGGCCGAGGTTGCGGTAGCGGCCGATGCCACGGAGCGCGTTGATAAAGACATCGGCCGTTACGTCTTCGGCCGCTGCCGCGTTACCCAGACGTGCGTAGGCGAACCGGTAGATGCCTCCGACGTGGCGATCGTAGAGAACCCCGAACGCCTCCGGATCGGACCTGGCCCGGTCGATGAGAACCTTTTCATCGTCGTGCATGCCTGCAGCCTATGGGCGATCGGGACCACGGTCATCACGGAAATTGCTGACTCTTAGTGAGGGAGACGATGCAGAGCGTCGGTGAGATCGTGAGGACGGAGCCGGTCGTCGCCAAACCGATCGTCCGGGATCGGCGATCGGTCGTGGCGACGGCGCGATTCGAGTGGACCGTGGTGGCGCTCTCCGCCTGGCTGCTGGGCGGCGCATACCTCGACGCCTGGGCGCACCGGCACCTGGCGCGGCTGGAGACCTTCTTTACCCCCTGGCACGCCGTGCTCTATTCGGGGATGTTCGCCATCCTGATCTTCCTGGCGGTCAGCGCCCTGCGCAACCAGGCGCGCGGTCAGCGCCCGGGGGACGTGCTGCCGGCGGGCTATGGCCTCTCGCTGGTCGGCTGCGTGCTGTTCGGAATCGGCGGCGTGATCGACATGCTGTGGCATCTGCGTTTCGGGATCGAGGTGAGCATCGCTGCGCTGGTCAGCCCGCCCCACCTGCTGCTGATGCTCGCGCTGGGTCTGATCGTGACCGGCCCCTTACGGGCGGCCTGGCGCCGGCCGGGAACGCGAGCGCCGGCGACCGCGATCGTCTCGGCCAGCCTCCTGCTGTCGATGTTCACCTTCTTCGACCAGTTCGATCAGCCCCTGGTCAACCCGTGGGCGGCCACCGTGGCGTCGCAGCCGTCGACAACGGCCTACCTGGAGCAGCTGGGCATCCTGGGGATCATGGTGCAGACTGCTCTGTTGACCGGGGTCATCCTTTATCTTCTGAGCCGCTTCACCTTGCCGTTCGGCAGCCTGACGCTCCTCGTCGGCCTGAACGGTGCCATGGTTGGCTCGCTGGAGCAGCACTTCGAGCTGATCCCGGTCGCGGTGGTGGGCGGGCTGCTGGCCGACCTGGTGGTGCTATGGCTGCGGCCCGGACCGGAGCGCGTCACGGCCCTTCGAATCGCCTCCTTCATCGGCCCGGTCGGGGTGACGTCGCTCTATCTGCTGGTGATCGAGCTCACGCGTGGCATTGCCTGGCCGGTCACCCTCTGGCTGGGCTCGATCCTCGTCTCCGGGGCGATTGGCTTCCTGCTCAGTTGCCTGACGGTGCGCCCGCAGACCCCGGCCTGATTCGAACGCTCGCAAGGCAAGCCGAACCGTCCCGTTCTACTCCCGCAGGAGCCATAGAGTGACCGGTCGCGCCGTCCTCGCGGTTTTGCTCACGATCGGCTTCTACGTGCTCGCCATCGGCCTCGCGGTTGCGCTGCTCGCGGTTCCTTATTTCGAGTGGACCGGTCTGCACCGGATCAACATTCGAATCACGATCTTCTGTCTCGCCGGCGCCGCCATCATCCTGCTTTCGATCCTGCCAACCTTCGAGCACTTTCGCATCCCTGGCGAGCCCGCCAGCCCGGGCACGCATCCACGATTGTTCGCCGAGCTGAGCGCCATCGCCCGGGCGGTCGGCGAGCCGCTCCCCGAAGAGGTTTACCTGGTTCAGGACGTCAACGCCGGGGTCCGCCAACGAGGCGGCATCATGGGCGTCGGTGGGCGCCGGGTCATGCTGCTCGGCGTGCCGTTGATGCGCATCCTGCGCGTCTCGGAATTTCGCGCCGTCGTGGCCCACGAGTTCGGCCACTACCAGGGCGGTCACACCCAGCTCGCGCCGTGGATCTACAAGACTCGTGAAGCGATTGGCCGCACGCTGACCCACCTCTCTGGTCATAGCGCGATGTTGATGTGGCCGTTCCTGCAGTACGGCCACCTCTTCCTGTCGATCACGCAAGACATCTCCCGGCACCAGGAGTTCGAGGCTGATCGGCTGGCGGCGAGGGTCGCCGGGGCCAGGGCCTTCATCGCCGGGCTCCGTGGTGTCTACGGCGCGAGCTTCGCCTATGCCCACTTCTGCCGCCAGAACAGCGCGGTCTATGCCGATGCGCTGACGCCACGGCCCGCCCCCGACGAAAACTTCATGCGATTTTTGCGCCTGCCCCACACGGGTGACGCGATCCGCAAGGCGATGGAGGACGAGCTGGCGCACCCGAGGCTCGACCCCTACGACAGTCATCCACCGCTCGCCGCCCGGATCGCCGCCCTGGAGAAGCTCCCGCCAGGCGTCGACTCGAGCACCGAGCCGTTGGCCGCCGCCTTGCTCGATCCAATCGTGTCAGAGAATGCGGCCGTTCCAACCTCGGCACCGGTTCCAACCGCGGCGCCGCTCGCCGGGGCGCTGCCCTGGGAAGATGCGGGAGCCGGCGGTGAGCAATTCCGCTGGGATGACGACGTCCGTCGGAACTTTCATATCCTGCGCGGCTGGACGGTAGGGACGCTTCCGGATCTCGCGCCTTCAGTGGGAAAGGCCGGCGGCAAACTCGGGACGCGCTGGGTGGCCGACGAAGAGGCGGCACGCAGCGGGCGAGCCTTGCTGGCCGGTGCGCTCGGGCTGGCGCTGGTGCGGGCTGGATGGGTGATCGAGGCCTCGGCCTCAGGTCACGCCGTGGTCCGCAAAGGTGATGTCGTCGTCGACCCCGTGAAAGAAATCGAGCAGCTGATCGACGGTTCAATGGATGCCGCCGGCTGGCGAGCCAAGGCAACGGCGATGGGCATCAGTTCGCTGCGTCTGGATGCGCTCCGTCGCGCGGCCTGATCGAACGCCGCTCAGGCGCCGTAAAAGAAGCGGGTGACGTGAAAGAAGATCGGCGCCGCGAAGGTCAGGGAGTCGACCCGATCGAGGATCCCACCGTGGCCGGCGATGATGGTGCCGAAGTCTTTGACGCCGCGGTCCCGCTTGATGGCTGACATGACGAGGCCGCCGGCGAATCCGGTTAGCGCGATGACCAGAGCCTGCAGTCCGGCCTGCCAGATGGCGAATGGCGTTGCCCACCAGAGAAGGGCGCCGAGCAGCGTCGCCGCGGCGACGCCCCCGACGAAGCCTTCGACCGTCTTGTTGGGACTGACGTGGGGCGCGATCTTCCGCCGGCCGAAAAGCTTTCCGAAGATGTACTGGAGCACGTCGCTCCCCTGCACGACGATCACCAAGAAGAGCAGCAGCGTGGGCCCCGGCATGCCGTGGCCGCGGATGCCGAGGCCGAGCAGTGCCGGCGCGTAGCTGAGGCTGTAGACGCAGATCATCAGCGCCCACTGGATCGCCGAGACCCGCTCCAGAAAGTTGGTGGTGTCGCCCGAGAGCGCGATCCGCAGCGCCAGGAAGAGAAAGGCGTAGACCGGAATGAGGATGCTGAAGAGCCCGTACCAGTGAATGGCGACCAGCAGGTACTGCAGCGGCGTGATCAGGAAGAAGCTCCAGAGCAAGGCCCGGTGATCGGCCGGCCGGGTGGGCACCAGCGTGATGAATTCCCGCAGCGCCAGGAACGAGATCAGGCCGAATAGGATCACGGCGCCGATCGGACCGATCAAGACGCTGATGGCGAAGACCACGGACATAACCCACCAGGCGTTGATCCGTGCGTTCAGATTCCGGACGGTCGCCAGGGCGCGCTCGTCGTGCGTGCGGCGGGCGATCACGCGTCCCGTCAGCGTGGCGACGATCAGGACAAGGATCAATCCGCCGAAGAGACGCTGCAACGCGAGGTCGTGCAACAAACTCATGCCGCCTCCTTGAGCGTCCGGATTGACTGGCGAGCCCGCTCCAGAAACGCGTCCTTGCTCTCGTCCGGCTGCAGTCGAAGCGGAGTGCCAAACGTGATGCGGCTCAACATCGGCACGGGTAGTAGGTGGCCCTTGGGCAGGATGCGGTTCAGGTTATCGAGGTAGACGGGAACCACCTCGACGTCCGGCTTGGCCTGGCAGAGATAGAAGAGTCCGCTGCGGAACGTGGCGACGCCTTCACCGGCGCCTCGCGTCCCCTCCGGGAACAGGATCAGCGAGTGCTGACCGCTGAGCGCCTCGACCATCTGGTCGACCGCCTGCCGGCCGAGCTGACCGGGGGCGGTGCCCTGGGCTGCCGTCCGGTCGATGAGTACGGCGTTGAACACGTGCGCCGCGAGGTATCGACGGACGCCGTCACGCTCCCAGTAATCGCGGGCAGCCACTGGCCGAGTGCGGCGGCGCAGCCAGGACGGCAGGTAGGACCAGAGCACGATGAAGTCGAGGTGGCTGCTGTGGTTGGCGATGTAAATCCGTTGCTCCTCGGTGGGTGCACATCCCACCCAGCGCACTGTGCTGCCGGCGACGATTTGCGCCGCGGTGGCGAGGATCGAGGCGATCACCGGCGCTCGCGGTCCTGCAACTGACGGGCGATCAACCGAAGGCGCCGGATGAGCGTCAGCAGCGCGCCCACCCCGATGACGAACAGGCCGAGCGAGAGCACGCGACCCTGGAACCCGGTGACGATCACTTCGACGACCGACAACAGGCACGCCAGCGTCAGGGTGGCCATCCGGTGCTGCTTCGCCATCGGTCCGGTGAAGCTCTGGGCGAAGCCCAGCGATCCGCCGAAGACCCGGATGTACGCGGTGAGCACGGCGAGCAGGGCGACCAGCCAGCCGAGCGTGACGCCCGCGGATCCCAACCAGCTGAGCGCGTATCCAACCGGCGCCAGGATGAGGACGTCGGCGATCCGGTCCGGCACCTCATTGAAGAGGTCGCCGGTCGGCGTCCGGCGGCCCCCTTCGACCGCCACCAGCCCGTCGAGCATGTTCGCGAGCAACCGAAGCTGAATACTCGCCGCGGCCACGATCAGCAGGACGACCTGGAGAACGGGCGCCGCGTGGGGAAGGAGGAGGAAGCAGAGACCGGCGGCGGCCGCTGGCACCAGGCTCAACATCGAGATGGCGTTGGGCTGAACCCGTCGAGCGACGAGCCAGGCCGCCAACCCGCCTGCCCAGGCGCGGCCGCGGGTCTTGAGCGGTCGTCGCGCGGCTCGGGTCGGGGGCTCCGGCTGCATCCTTCTTATAACGCTGCCGCGTCCAATAGCACTCGGTGGGCTTACGCTTGCCTGCGTGAGGGTGGGCGCACAATGAAGCCGGGCCAGTCATTTGCCGAGGCGGTGAAGGCTGTGATCCGGGACCTCAAGAGGGGAGAGGTCCTGACTTACGGCGAGGTTGCCCGGCGGGCCGGCTATCCGCGGGCGGCTCGGGCCGTCGGGAATGTCCTGGCGACCAACCTCGGACTTCCCTGGTGGCGGGTGGTCCGCGCCAATGGTGAGCTGGCCGCCCACAGCCGCGAGGAGCAGGCCCGGCGCCTCAGGCGCGAGGGCGTCACGGTCCGGGATGGACGCTGGCAGCCGCGGGCGGACGAAAAGAGGCGGACGTCCAAATGCCGACCTTAACACGGGTTAACGGAACGTTGACCGGCCCCTGAAATCCGGCTACGCTAGACGAGCTCAAATCACAAGCACAGGAGGGAAGCTTGCGTACTCGAACCAGCATTTTCGCTATCGTCACGTCCGTAGCGCTGCTTGGGTCGGTCATTCCGGCGCTCGCGGCGCCATCTGGCCGGGCAATTCTCGCGGGTAACGTCCCACCGTGGGCGAAATCGGCCAACTTCAAAGGGACTGCCAGCGCCTCCGATTCGATCGGCTTCCGCGTCTATCTCGGATGGAATGATCCGGCCGGCGTCGAAGCGGTGGCGACGGCAGTGTCGAACCCGACGAGCGCTGCATTTGGACACTATCTGACGCCGCAGCAATTCCGCCAGCAATTCGCACCGTCACAGGCGCAGGTCGGCGCCGTGCAGGACTGGCTTCGGAGCCAGGGTTTCACGATCGACTACACGCCGCTCAACAACCATTACGTCGCGGCGGAAGGAACGGTCGCCCAGGCTGCGGCCGCCTTCAACACCAGCTTTGGCACCTACAGCGTTGCCGGAATGACGCTCCGTTCTCCATCGTCCGACATCTCGATGCCGAGTTCGATCGCGGGCATGGTTAGCGGCGTGATCGGTCTCGACGAGTCCGCGGCGTTGGTCCATACGAATATTGCACTCGACGCGCCGCCGCCGGCTGCGTTCGTGAGTGCGCAGCCCTGCTCGAGCTACTGGGGGCAGAAGTCGACGAGCGACCTCACCCCGGCGGAACTCAACAACGTGACCATGAGCAATCCGCCCGGCTACACCCTCCCGCTGCCGCTGGCTCCCTGCGGCTATTCACCGAGCCAGCTTCGTGGCGTCTACGGGGTTAGCAGCGGACTGCTGGGCGACGGCCAGACCGTCGCGATCATCGACGCCTACGCGGCGCCGACGATCCAGCAGGACCTCGACCAGTGGTCGGCGAACCGCGGCCTGAGTTCGACGAAGATCACGCAGGTGATCGCCCCGGGCACTCTGAACCGCCCGGAAAACAGGCGCCAGGGTCCTCAGGGGTGGTATGGGGAAGAGACGCTCGACGTAGAAGCGGTTCACGGGATGGCCCCGACGGCGCACATCGTTTACGTGGGTGCGCCGAACAACTACCAGGACCTCGACGCAGCGCTCAACCACGTCGTCGACCGGCACCTGGCCTCGATCGTGACCAACTCCTATGGTTTCCCGACGGAGCTGCTGCCTCTGGGCTTTATCAAGCCGTATGAGGACACGATCCTGCAGGGTGCCGCGGAAGGCATCGGCATCTACTTCTCATCCGGTGATAACAGCGATGAGTCACTGGTGGTCGGCTACAAGACGGCGGACTGGCCGGCGTCCAGCCCGTTCGTGACCGCCGTCGGCGGTACGACGCTAGGTGTCGCGCAGGACAACAGCCGCGCCGTCGAGACGGGCTGGGGCACCTTTAGCGCCAGCTTGAAGGCGAGCGGAAGCTGGACCTCTCCGTCATGGCTGTACGGCGCAGGGGGCGGCGTCAGCCGGCTCTTTGCCGAACCCTCGTACCAGGTCGGCGTCGTTCCGAATAGCGTCTTCAACGCGCAGGGGCGCGTGGGCCGGGCCGTCCCGGACATCGCGGCCTTGGGCGATCCCAATACCGGCTACATGATTGGCGAAACGCAGACGTTCCCCGATGGGTCCGTCAGATACTCCGAGTACCGGATCGGCGGTACCAGCCTTTCCTCGCCGATCATGGCGGGGATCATGGCGCTCGCGGATCAGGCCAGGGGTGGGCCGCATGGATTTGCGAATCCCCTCTTCTATAGGAAAGCGACTTCGGGCGCCTTTTACGATGTCGACCATGTCTATGGAGCGATGGTCCGCACGAACTACAACAACAGCATCGATGCGTCGGCGGGTCTGTCGTTCCGCCTGCGCACCTTCGATCAGAGTCTGAGCCTGCAAACGACGCCGGGCTACGACGACGTCACCGGCCTCGGGACTCCGACCGGTTCCTTCATCGACGCGCTCCGCTAGCGGCTCGAATCGCGGAGGCCGGGCCTCGTGCCCGGCCTCTATTTCTTACGCCCCAGCTCGGGAGCGCACCGCATCGAGCGACTGCAGATCGTCCGAGATCAGCAAGTCGATCAACTCGCGGACCCCGGCACTCGACCGACGCTGCGTTACGTAGTCAGCCTGTTCCTTGACGGCGTCGAGCGCGTTGGCGACGGCGACGCTCCGCCCGCACATCGCCAGGAAGGTCTGGTCATTCTCCGCGTCCCCGACGCCGACGACGTCCTGCGACGAGATCGACAGCTCCCGGAGCACCGCGGCCAGGCCGGTCGCTTTGTCGATGGAGGCCGGCAGCACCATGACGGAGCCTTTGTTCAGAATCACCTGCAGGTCGAGGCGGAGCTCGCGGATCATGTCGCCGACGATCGCATCGTTCGGCTCCACGGTCGCTACCACCACGTGTCCAAGGAAGAGGGGCTCGACGCCTCGGTTTCGCAGGGCGTCGACAAAGGGCGCCGGCGGCGGTTGCGCCAGCAGGCGAATCCCGCCGGAGCTCGGTGTGTAGAGGACGGGCCCGTTCTCGGCGACCACCCGGTCGAAGATCTCGACTTCAGGAAAGACTCGCTTGAGGTCTTCGATCTGACGACCCGTGACGAGGATCAACTTGCGACCGGTGGACGCGAGCCGCCGCAAGGCCGCGACCGTTTCCGTATCAACGGCGCCGTGCGACGCCAGAGTGCCGTCGTAGTCCGTCGCGAGAGCGAGATAACGGATGTCGGTCATTCTTCCTGGCCGTTGCTCGCCGCCAGGATGATGCGGATTGGACGGTCGTGACGGAGATAGCCCCATGCCCAGGAGCCGAGCGCGCTGAGGCGGTTGCGAAATCCGATCAGGTAATAGATGTGGACGAACAGCCAGGTGAGCCATCCGATAAACCCGGTGAACTCGAGGCCTCCCGGCAGATGGGTGACACCCGCGTTGCGCCCAACCGTCGCCATCGTGCCTTTGTCGAGGTAGTGAAAGGGCGGGCGCTCGAGTTGCAGGCCGCGGACCTCGTCGACGATCGTTTCCGCGACGTAGCGACCGCCCTGCATCGCGGGCGGTGACAGCATGGGCAGCTCGCCCTGCTTGGCGACCTGGGGCGAGGCCACGTCGCCGATGGCGTAGACGCCGGACGCTCCCGGTACGCGGAGCCAGGGGTCGACATTGATTCGGTGATTTCGAAGCCGGGGAATGGAAGGGTCGGTGACGGCGTCGTTGGGGCGCACCCCGGCCGACCAGATAATGGTTCCGCAGGCGATCATGGTCCCATCCGCGAGCGTGACGGAACGCGCATCGGCCCCCTTGACCAGCGCGCGCGTGCGAATGTCGACGCCGCGTCGTGCGAGCACCCGTTGGGCATAGTGTCCGAGGTGTGGGGAGAACGCGTTCAGGAGGCGGTCGCCGCCCTCGACCAGGATGATCTTGATCTCGTCCCTGGCGACCTGGTGGTAGTCCTTGCCGGCGACGATGTCCATCAATTCGGCCAGCGCACCGGAGCATTCGACGCCGGTGGGACCGCCGCCGACGACGACGAACGTGAGCAGAGCGCGGCGTGTTGCTTGATCGGTCTCGGCGTCGGCACGTTCGAGGCAGGTCAAGACGTGGTTACGTAGCCGGGTCGCGTCCTCCAGCGCTTTCAGTCCGATCGAGACCTGCGCCACCGCCTGGTTCCCGAAATAGTTGTCGACGCTTCCGGATGCCAGCACGAGATAGTCGAATGGCAGGGTCGCGCCTCCGCTCAGGCGAACCACTCGGCGCCCGAGGTCGACGTTCTCGACGGTTGCCTCGCGAACGCGGACATTGCGCGAACGCCGGAAAACGGCGCGCAGCGGGTAGGCGATGTCGCTGGGGTTGAGCAGTCCGGTCGCCACCTGGTAGAGCAGGGGAGTGAAGAGGTGGTAGTTGTGCCGATCCAGCAGGAGCACGTCTACCGGCGCGCCGTCGAGCTTGCGGGCGCAGGCGAGACCGCCAAATCCGGCGCCGACGATGACGACGCGCGGCCGATCAGCCATCGACGACGACGCGCAGGCGGGCGTGCGCCTGTCGCAGCCCCGCCTCCACTGCCGCAGGACTCTCGCCCCGGGCGAACATGAAGCCCAGGTAGCGATCGCCCTCGGGCAACGGGGTCAGGGTCTCGTTGGGAGGAATCGTGATCACCAGTCCGTCGATGCCCGGCACCTGTCTCGCCTCCGACTGTCCCTCGACCGCCCGCAAGCGGCCCGCGGCCGGAATCGGCAGCATCATCACCCCGGCCGCGCGGCCTTCTCGCTCGTGCGCCGGCAGCGGTAACCCAGCGGCGTGCCGAAGGATCAACTCTTCGAGCGAAATGCCGGACCCAAAGCGAAGGGTTCGCGAGCAGAGGCCGCCGATGGAGCGCGCCGCCAGCTCCAGCATCCAGAGCCCAGCGGCATTCAGTCGCAGCTCGGCGTGAATGGGACCATCGCGCAGCCCGAGCGCGTGCGCCGCTCGACGCGTGGTCTCGATGATCCGGGCCTGCGTCGCCGCATCGCGACGCGATGGCGTGACATAGATGGTCTCCTCGAAGAAGGGGCCGTTGAGCGGATCGGGCTTGTCGAAGATGGCCAGCACCTCGAGCTCGCCGTCGCGAAGCAGGGCCTCGACCGCCAGCTCCTCGCCCGGGATGAAATCTTCGACGACGAGCGCGGGCCTGCCCCCGTCTGGCTCGCAGGTGGCGACAATCGCCGCCACCCGCTGGAAGACCGCCGGGAAGCTGCCCGGGTCATCGACCCGGATCACGCCCTGGCTCCCCGAGAGGTCGAGCGGCTTGACGACGCTGGGATAGCGGATCGCGCCGGCGACCGTCGCCGGATCGGCATCGACGCCCAGCGTGATAAACGCGGGCGTGGCGAGGCCGGCGGCGAGAAACCGCTCACGCATCCGCGCCTTGTCGCGGGCTGCGCGAACCGCGTCAACCGGATTGTGCGAAAGACCCAGGGCCTGTGCCGCCGAGGCGGCCAGCACAGTTCCGCTGTCATCGACGGCCACGACCGCGCGCAGTGGATGCCGGCCGGAATACTCCACGATTCGCGCCGTGGACCGCTCGACGTCGTGGAAGTCGAGCCGCAGATGGCGGTCCTCCATCAGGCCGGCGAGGGCGGGGCGGTGCTCGGAGCCGACCACCACCTCGACCCCGAGGCGGGCAGCCGCCTCCATGAAGTCGTGGGTGCGATAGGTCCGGCTGGGAATCAGCAGTAGGATGCGCGCCATCGCTCTTAGTTGACCACGAATAGAATGACCCCAATGTTGCCCGTGATCACCGTCACCCAGGCAGCTCGGGCCAAGATCGACGGGGTCCGCGCCAAGAGCGGCCACCCTGATGCCTGCCTGCGGATCGCGATCGCCGGCCGTCGCGGCGGCGAGTTCGTTTACGAGTTGGACCTGGTCGCGCCGGGCGACGCGCCGCCCGACGACCTCGTGGTCGAGACGGCGGAGCTGCGCCTGCTGGTCGAGCCGGGCAGCGCTGCGAATCTCGATGGGGCGACCATCGACCTGGATGCCTCGGTGATCGGCGGGGCGCTGCGGATCGAGAATCCGCACGAAGGCTGGCGCGATCCGGTGGCGGCGCGCATTCAGGAAGTGCTCGACCGGCAGATCAATCCCTCGGTCGCCGCGCATGGCGGCTACGTCGATCTGCTCGAGGTGCGCGACGGCGCGGCCTACGTCCAGCTCGGCGGCGGCTGCCAGGGATGCGCACAGGTCGACGTCACGCTGCGCCAGGGAATCGAGGTGGCCATCAAGGCGGCCGTGCCGCAGATCACGCAGGTGATCGATACCACCGACCACGCCGCGGGCATGAACCCTTACTTTCAGCCCGCCAAGAAAGCGTCCTAGAAAGACCCCCTCCCTGACCCTCCCCACAAGGGGGAGGGAGATATCAGATTGCCGCGATCCGGCGCAGGCGCATTCGCGGACCGAAGCGGGGCGCCTGGATCCCAGCGAGCGTCAGCAGCCGGATGACGCGCGCCCGATGGCCGCGGTAAGGCTCGAGGAGCTCGAGCATGCGCTGGTCGGTGCCGCGGCGCTCGCCGGCGAGCGCCCAGCCCACCTGATGCGGCAGGTGATAGTCCCCCACGGAGACGGCATCGCGATCGCCGTGGGCCACCGCGGAAACTTCCGCCGCTGACCATGGTCCGATGCCGGGCAAGCCCATCAGGAGCTCTCGCGCCTCGCTCGGTGGCAAGTTGACCGTCTCTTCCAATCGGCGGGCGTGCGAGGCGGCTGCCTGGATCACAGCGAACCGACGGCGCTCGATGCCAAAGCGATGGACCGTCCAGTAGGGCGTCGCGAGCAGCCGTTGCGGCGTCGGGGGGAGCACCAGGCCGGCCGGGCCGGGTGCCGGCTCACCCAGTGCCCGTACCAGCACCCTGTACGACCGCCAGGCTTCGACACCAGGCACTTTCTGCTCGAGGATCGTGGGCAACAGCGCGGCGAACACGAGCTGCGTTCGGCCGAGCCGCAGCCCCGAGTGGTGCCGGTGCAGGTCGAGCAGCATCGCATTCGCGGGACGGAACGTCTCGGGCTGATCGTCGAAGCCGACGAGCCGCGGGACCTGCTCGACTGACCAGCCTGCCCCCGCGCCCCAGGCCTCCGCAACCAGTCTCGTGCCCGCCAGTTGGAGGTGCAGCGTCGCCGGCCCATCCGGCGTGGCAGCCGCCCGCCAGACCCGATCGCCATCGAAGGCGATGGACGGATCGTGCGGTCCGCGCTGCAGCGGGCCGAGCGTCAATTCCAGGTCGAGCGGGAAGGGGAGGGGATAGGTCGCGCGTGCGTCCGGGGGCATCAGCCAACCTTACCGTCAAAGCGGTCGAGCTTGAGCACAGCCTTTGGGCGCGCCTGCGTATTACCAAGTCCCGTGATAGGAGGGCTCAAGGGTACCCGGGTCCGGTGCCCGGCGGGCCGGTATCCGAACCTGTCGATCGACATCTGGTGCGAGCGCTGCGGCCTCCCTCTGTCGTAGGCCCCTGACCCGCGCGACGCCGCGGCGTTCGGTCTAGTCCTGGACCTGGGGCGCCTGGCTGCGAAGCCGCTTGATCATCTCCAGCAGCATCTTGTAGCTGATGCTGGCGTTCTCCATCAAGAGAGGTTTGACCTCCCAGGAGATCAGCGTCAGGCACACGGTGTCAGTATCGGCCCGTACGTCCGCGGTTCTGAGCCCGCCGTCCAGCACCGAGATCTCACCGAAGAATTGACCGGGTCCGAAATTGGCGACCGACTGGCCATCGCGCACCACGGTGACGCGCCCTTCCTTGATGATGTAGAGTCCGTGCCCGCCCGCGCCTGATTTGACGATGGTGGCGCCCGCCGGGTATGACTGCTCCTTGATCAGCTTGCCGACGAGATCAAGCTCTTTCTTGTCGAGTCCGGCGAACAGCGGTACTCGACGTAGTGACTCGGTGGGATCGGTCTTGACTGCCATGCGCTCCTCCTCCGAGAATCGGCCGCCCCTACGATACCCTAGCTCGCCGGTTGCGTGCCCGGACTGGGAGCGGTCGCCCGGGTCGCCTGCCGATTCTCGATCCCGATGCCGTTGACCAGGGCGCCGCAGATAAGTAATCCGACGGTCACCAGGATGGCGAGGTGGAAGGCGTCGGTGGAGGCCTCCCGCGCCGCCTGCGCCACCGGTCGAGAGACGGTCGGCGGTGGGGCATTCAGCGGGCTCAGCTGTTGGCGCACGGAGGGCGATGACATGTCGAGACTGGGAACGCGCTGCTGGAGGCCCTGATAGAAGCTGGCGGTGATGGCGATGAAGACGACCGCGCCGGCGAGCTGGGGACCGATCCGCGAGATCGCGTTGTTGATAGCCGAGGCGAGGCCGGAGTTCTGCACCGGCACCGAGGTCATCACCGCGGTGGTCAGCGGGGCGACCATGATGCAGAGCCCGATGCCGAACACCAGGCTGGCGGGCAGGAAATCGATGAAGTAGCTGGCCGGCGGCCAGAAGGTGTTCGAGTCGCCGGTCGTGAAACGCCACGGAATGCTAGTCGCCGGGATCCGCACCAGCCACAGCGTCCCGAGTGCCATGATTGCGGGCCCGACCGCCATGAAGAGCCTTGGCCCGTACCGACCGGCCAGCGCGCCGAAGCGCGGCGAAAAGACGGCGAGCAGGATGGAGCCGGGAAGAAAGGTGAGCCCGGCGGCCGTGGCGGTGTAGCCGATGGTGCCCTGCATGAACAACCCCGCGTTGTAGCCGTAGACGTACAGCGCGCCGTAGATGACCAGCGTCGAGATGTTGGTGACGGTGAAGTTGCGAGAACGAAACAACCGGAGCGGGATCAGCGGATGCGGAGAGTGCGCCATCCAGAAGGGCAGGACCACGATCCCGACGGCGCCGACGCCGAGGGCGATGTACGCGAGGGGGTCCCGCCAGAGACGTTGCTGGCCATAGATGGCCCCAAAGGCGAGCCCACCGACGCCGAGCGCCACGATCAAGGCACCGACCCAATCGAAGTGCGGACTGGCCTCCGGGTCCCGGGTCTCCTGCACGTGCCGCTGCAGCGCCCAGACCGCGACCGCGATCAGCGGGACGTTGATGAAGAAGACGGCCCGCCACGAAATGTTGTCGACCAGGACGCCGCCGATGAAGGGGCCGAGGACGGTGGTGGCGGTGGTGGCCCCGGCCCAGATGCCAATCGCGCGACCGTGCTCCTCACCGCTGAACGCGGCGGTAATAATCGAGAGCGATCCCGGCACCAGGAAGGCGCCCGCGACGCCCTGCAGGAAGCGAAAGAGGATGAGCGACTCCATGTTGGGCGCCAGCCCGCAGAGCACGGACGCAATCCCAAAACCGACCAGCCCCAAGGCAAAAGCGCGGCGGCGACCGTAGAAGTCGCTGATGGCGCCAGCGAGAATCAACAGCGCGCTGAGCGCGAGCAGATAGCCGCTGTAGATATAGGACTGCCCCTCGAGGACGCCGACGAAATGGGCCGGAAGCTCACGACCTATGCGCGGCAGAGCGACGTTGATCACGGTCCCGTCGAGGAAGACGACGGCGGACCCCAGGACGGCTGCGATCAGGGTCCAGCGCTTGGCCGGCGTCGACAGCATTGGCGCATTCTATGAGCGCTGCTTCTCGCCCAGCCGGCCAGGAATAAGAAAAGGGCTCGGCGGTGCCGAGTCCTAAAGACCGCGCGAGCGGCCGAGGGGCCGCTAGCCGCCCAGGTGGGCGCCCTGGAACTGGTTGCGAACTTTCCAGATGCCGTCGACGTAGCTCCGGCTGCTGGCATAGATGCCATGTCGGCGAACGGCGCTCAGCCCCTGGTAGTAGGCGGCCAGTACCAGCTTCGGGTCGTGTAGCTGATCCAGGTAGGAACGAAGCAGGGCGGCGCCCAGCTCGGCATTGTCGACCGGGTTGCTGAGGTTCACTCGCCGGTGGAGGAGCGCCGGCCCCGCTGAGGCGGCGGTATATGGCTCGACCTGCATCAGTCCGACGGCGCCCGTCCGAGAGCGGGCCGACTGGTTCCAGCCGCTCTCCCAGTAGGCGACGGCCAGTACGAAATTCGGGTTGAGGCCGTGGTGGTGAGCGGCCCGGATGAGGATGGCGCGAGTCTGACTCGGGCTGAGCTGCCGCGCGGCATACGCGGGCTGGGTGGCCAGCGCGAGGGTCAGGCCGGCCGTGGCCACGGCAGCCACCGCCAGGCGGGGGAATTTGGGCATGTGACAGCAACGTGATGGCCAGCGGGTGGCTTGCTGCTGCGGCCGAAAATTCTTGTTAAGGCCAGCCGGTCCTTGACTTTAGGTGAGCGCGAGCATCAAATATGAGCAGCCCGGAGGGGGAAACGCACGCCCAATACACAAGCGGAGGGATAAGCCTATGTCCACGGTGACGACCGACCGACCGCCCGCGAAAACCGACACCGAGCGGCTGCACGAGCTCGGCTACGCCCAGGAGCTGCTCCGGCGAATGAGCGGCTTTTCGAATTTCGCTGTCTCGTTCACGATCATCTCGATCCTCAGTGGTTGCCTGACGCTCTACGGCTACGGCATGAACACGGGCGGCCCGATCGTCATGAGCATCGGCTGGCCGCTGGTCGGCATCATGGTCACGCTGGTCGGCTTATCGATGGCCGAGATCGCGTCGACCTTCCCGACGGCGGGAGGGCTCTACTACTGGTCAGCCAAGCTGGCGCAGACGAACGCGGCGGCGTGGAGCTGGTTCACCGGCTGGTTCAACCTACTCGGTCAGGTCGCGGTAACGGCTGGTATTGACTTTGGCGGCGCGTTCTTCGTGACTGCCTTCCTCAACCTCCAGTTCAGCTACCCGATCGACCCGCCGCACATCATCGGTGTCTATGCGGTCATTCTTCTCTTACACGGTCTGCTCAACACCTTCGGTGTCCGCCTCGTGGCGCTGCTGAATGACATCAGCGTCTGGTGGCACGTCGTCGGCGTCGCCGTCATCGTGCTCGTGCTGGCACTGGTTCCGGCGCACCATCAGTCAGTGTCGTTTGTGTTTACCAAGCTCGTCAACAACACGGGATGGGGCTCGGGCATCTACGTCTTCGCCCTGGGCCTTCTGCTGGCGCAGTACACCTTCACCGGTTACGACGCCTCGGCGCATATGACCGAGGAGACCAAGGACGCGGCTCGCACGGCGCCGCGCGGCATTGTGATGTCGATCGTCGTCTCCTTGATTGCCGGCTGGGTCCTGCTCCTGGGCGTCACCTTCGCGATCCAGAACTACACCAATGAGGCGGCCGCGACCGTCCCGCCAGCCCAGATCTTTATCGACGCAATCGGGACGACTGGGGCGAAGTTGCTGTTGCTCATCGTCATCGGCGCCCAGTTCTTCTGCGGCATGTCGTCGGTTACGGCGAACTCGCGGATGATCTATGCCTTCTCTCGCGACGGGGCGCTTCCCGCATCGAATTTCTGGCACAAAGTGAACAAGCGCACCCGGACGCCTACCAACTCGATCTGGTTCGCCGCCGTGGGCGCGTTCATCCTCGGACTGCCATACCTGTGGAACGCGGAGGCCTATGCCGCGGTGACGTCGATTGCGGTCATCGGTCTCTACATTGCGTACATCCTGCCAGTTATTCTTCGGCTGCGGCAGGGCGATCGATTCGTCCGAGGCCCCTGGCATCTGGGACGATGGAGCATGACGGTAGGGGTGATCGCGACCATCTGGGTTGTTTTCATCACGATCCTGTTCATGTTGCCGCCAGCATCACCGATCAGCCTGGCCACGAACTTCAACTACGCGCCCGTGGCGGTGGCGGTCGTCTTGATTTTTGCCGGCGGCTGGTGGTTTGCCTCGGCGCGCAACTGGTTCAAGGGCCCGCGCGTCCAGGGTTCGGCTGCGGAGCTTGCGGCGATCGAACGTGAACTCAACGAGGTGGGCGCGGCTTAGAAGGAAGTCTGCATCGGATGGGACGACTCGACGGTAAGGTTGCGCTGATCACTGGCGCGGGGAGTGGCATGGGTCGCGAGGCGACCCATGCCTTCGTCCGCGAAGGCGCCCAGGTGGTGGCCGTCGATGTCAATGAGAGGGCGGTCCATGACACCGTCGCCAGCTTGCAGGGAAAGGCCGTGGCGGTGACCGTCGACGTCACCCGGGAGGCCGACGTAGAGGTCTGTGTCAAGACCGGCGTCGACCGCTTTGGCAAGCTCAATGTGCTCTACAACAATGCCGGCATCTTCGATGAGGCTGACGAGTCGGTGCTGACCACGACCGATGCGATCTGGGACCGGACCATGGCGATCAACGTCAAGGGACTGGCCTTCTGCTGCAAGTACGGGATCCCCGAACTGATCAAGGCCGGCGGCGGATCGGTGATCAATATCGCCTCCTTCGTGGCGCTGGTCGGCTGCACCGTACCCCAGGACGCCTATACCGCCAGCAAGGGCGCCGTAATCGCGCTGACCAAGTCGCTCGCGGTGCAGTTCGGGCCTAAAGGGATTCGCTCGAACGCCATCTGTCCCGGCCCGATCGAGACGCCGCTGATGCGCGATCTGCTGAAGGATGAGAACAAGAAACGCGTCCGGCTGAACCGGATCCCGATGGGCCGATTTGGTCAAGCCAACGACATCGTGTCGCTGGCGATCTACCTCGCGTCGGACGAGTCGGGCTGGACCAACGGCGCCGCCCTCGTCGTCGACGGCGGCATCACGTCAAACTACTTCTGATGGTGACCATAGACACCCCGGCGCAGCTGCTGATCGGCGGCAGATGGCGTCATGGCCAGGACGAGAAGACCTTCGAGATCGTCGAACCCGCCACCTCGGAGGTGATGGCACGGGCCGCGGTCGCCTCTCCGGCGGACGTCGATGCTGCCGTGACCGCGGCCCGGGCCGCTTTCGATAGCGGCGCCTGGAGCGACGCGCCGGCCAGCGCCCGGGCGAAGGTTCTGTACAGGATCGCCGAGCTGATCAGAGCGAGTGTCGATCGGCTGGCCACCCTCGAAGCCCGCAATGCCGGCAAGCCGATCCGTGACGCGCGGGACGAGGTGCTGGGGGCGGCGCAATGCTTCGAGTACTACGCCGGCGCGGCCACCCGGATCTATGGTGAGACCATCCCGGTGACCGCCCCCGGGTTGGACTTCACGCTGCGCGAGCCGGTCGGCGTAGTGGCGCTGATCGTTCCCTGGAACTTCCCGCTGACGATCGCCTCCTGGAAGGTCGCGCCGGCCCTGGCCGCGGGCAACGCGGCCATCCTGAAGCCGGCGAGCTACACTCCGCTGACAGCCCTCGAGCTCGGAGGGCTGGCCCTCGAGGCGGGGCTACCGGAGGGCGTGCTCAACGTCATCACCGGCCCCGGTGCCACGACCGGCAACGCGCTCGCGGGACACCCCGGCGTCGACAAGATCGCCTTCACGGGCGAGACCTTGACGGGGGTGAGCATTCTGCAGCAGGCGGCCCCCAACATCACCCGCGTCTCACTGGAGCTCGGTGGCAAGTCGCCCAACATCGTGTTCGACGATGCCGACCTGGAGAAGGCGGTGCCGGCGGCAGTCAACAGCGTGTTCGGCAACGCCGGCCAGGACTGCTGCGCCCGCAGCCGCGCCTTCGTTCACCGTTCGGTCGCGGAAGAGTTCGACCAGCGGGTGGCGGCCGGCAGCAAGCGACTCAAGGTCGGCGATCCGCTCGATGCCGCCACGGAGATCGGGCCGCTGATCTCGATCAAGCAGCGCGACCGCGCCCGTTCTTACGTGGAGCTCGGGCAGCAAGAGGGCGCCCGGCTACTCACCGGCGGGTCGATCCCCGGTGGGGCGCTGGCACGCGGCAGCTTCCTGGAGCCGGCGGTCTTCGACCACGCCGACAACCAGATGCGGATCGCGCAAGAGGAGATCTTCGGCCCGGTGCTGACGATCATCCCGTTCGCCGACGAGGACGAGGTCCTGCGGCTGGTCAATGACAGCCCGTACGGGCTCTCGGGATCGATCTGGACCCGCGATATCGGCCGGGCGCTGCGGCTGGCGCGTGGGATTCGCACCGGCGTGCTGAGCATCAACAGCACCCGCAGCGTTCACCAGGAGGCTCCCTTCGGCGGGTACAAACGTTCCGGCATCGGTCGCGAGTTGGGCATGGCGGCCCTCCAGCTCTACACGGAAGTCAAAAACGTCTTCGTCAGTCTCGAATAGGCAGGAGGGATTCGTCATGGCGCGCACAGTGACACCGGCGCGAGAGCGATCGACCACGACGCGAGCCGACCGAACCAACGGACAGTCGCGCCGGCAGGAGAAGACCGCCAAGCTCACCCTCGAGGAACTCGTCCGGCAGACCAAGGCCGGCGAGGTCGACACGGTGATCATCGCGATCACCGACCTGCAGGGGCGCCTGATGGGTAAGCGCCTGACCGGACCATATTTCCTCGACCACGTCGACGAAGGCTTGCACGCGTGCGACTACTTGCTGGCGATGGACATCGACAACGAGCCCCTGCCGGGGTTCAAGTTCACCAATTGGGGCACGGGTTACGGCGACATGCACGGCCATCCCGACCTGTCGACGATCCGGCGCCTGCCGTGGCTGGAGAAGACCGCGCTAATTCTCTGCGACGTGGAGACGATGGAGGGGAAACCGGTGCCGATCGCGCCGCGTCAGGTGCTGCGCCGGCAGGTGGAGCGGGCGCGAAAGCTAGGCTTCAACCCCAAGACCGCATCGGAGCTGGAGTTCTACCTGTTCAGGGACAGCTACGAGCAGGCGGCTGCCAAAGACTACCGCGGGCTGGAACCCTACGGTCGCTACATCGAGGACTATCACATCCTGCAGGGCACCAAGGCCGAGTGGTTCAACCGGCAGATTCGTAATGGCATGGAAGGCGCCGGGGTGCCGGTGGAGAACAGCAAGGGGGAGTGGGGGTTCGGACAGCAGGAGATCAACCTCCGCTTCGCCGAAGCGGTCGAGATGGCGGACCGCCATGTCATCTACAAGAACGGCGTCAAAGAGATCGCGGCACTCAACCAGGTGGCGGTTACCTTCATGGCGAAGTGGTCGATGGCCCAGGCCGGCAGTTCGTTCCACCTCCACTCGTCGTTGTGGGATGTCAAGACTGACAAGGCCCTCTTCTCTGCGTCGGATGGTGGCCCGCACGGGATGTCCAAGCTCTTCCAGCACTACCTGGCGGGTCTGATCGCGCTGGCCCGCGACTTCTCGCTTTTCTACGCGCCTTTTGTCAACTCATACAAGCGCTACCAGGCAACCTCGTTTGCGCCCACCTCGATCGTGTGGAGCTGGGACAACCGGACCTGCGGCTTCCGGATCATCGGCCATGGTCCCGGCCTGCGGGTCGAATGCCGCATCCCGGGCGCGGACGCGAACCCGTACATGGCCTTCGCCGCGACCATTGCCGCCGGGCTTCACGGCATCGAAAACAAGCTCGAGCTACCGCCGGAGTTCCGGGGCGACGCCTACACGTCGAAGGATCTGCCACGGGTGCCAGGGAATCTCACTGAGGCGATCAACGCACTGGAAAAGAGCCAGGTCGCGCGCCAGGCCTTCGGCGACGAGGTCGTCGAGCACTACCTGCACTCGGCCCGCCTCGAACGGCAGAGTTTCGACAGCGCAGTCACCGACTGGGAGCTGCGACGGAACTTCGAGCGAATCTAAGTTAGCCGGCTAGGTGCGTGGGTCGCCCAGAAAGGAGGCATGAGATGACCGAGAAGTTTGTTGCCGAGAAGCGAATCACCATCAATGCCTCAGTTGATGCCGTCTGGAAGGCGCTGACCGACCCAGCGTTGGTCAAGGAGTACCTGCACGGCACGAACATGGAGACGAACTGGAAGGTGGGCAGTCCGATTACGTGGAAGGGAGAATGGAAAGGCAAAGCGTACGAGGACAAGGGAACGGTGCTTGCGGTCGAACCGAAGAAGCTGCTCAGGAATACTCACTGGAGCCCGATGGGCGGCAGCGAGGACAAGCCCGAGAATTACCACACGGTCACGTACGAGCTTGCCGAGCGAGGCGGCAAGACCATCCTGACTCTCAAGCAGGACAACAACGCCAGCCAGGAAGAAGCGGACACGATGGCAGAGACGAACTGGGGCCCCGTTCTCGAAGGTCTTAAAGCGGTTGCTGAAAGTAAGGGCTAAAGCCAGCGGCAGCCAGAACGATGGCTGAGTGGGTACTTTACACTCGCTCGTGAAGTTAGCCCTGCGATGACCTTAGGACTTGATGGCCTTCTCGGGGCTCACTTGAAGTTGGGAACAAAGTTTCCTAGGTTCTAGACGCCGCCGTGCCTCATCGCATCGAGCACGCGCAGGGCTTGGGTTACCCTGGCTCGCAATCCGCGCTCGTCGACCCTCTCCTTGTTTGAGAGGGCGTCGGAAGAGAGTGCCGCAATGTCCGCGGACACACTACCCAGGATCCGGGATATCTCCTCGGGGCGCGTCGCGCTGTCTTCGTCGGCGAGCCGGCTGTATCCAGCTTCGAAATCGCTCGCACTCATGAGGCCGGTGCTGAAAGCATGCAAGAGGTTGCGATACTCGCCCAACGTGATCTTTCTCACCAGACGCAACTGTAACTAGATGGCAATCTCGCTGAGAGCACGCCGGATCCTAGCGGTCCTTTATGTCGAAACTGATCTCCTGATGAAGGTAATGGCTGGGTCAATCGGATTCGAACCGGTCGGCGGGCAGACAAATGCCCAACAGCTCCGTTACGCTTGTCCGGGATGGCTAGGCAAACCACGGCCGATGCGCCCCCCGTCAACGTCTACGAGTCGCCCGATCAGCTCACCGTGGCGATCCCGATCCCAGGCGCCCATCACGACACCGTCTCGGTCATGCTCGATGGCCAGCGGCTGGTTGTCGAGGCCGAGGCCCGCTATCCACAGGAACAGCAGCATTACCTGCGGCACGAGTGGTCGGTGGGAACCTCGCATCGGGAGGTCGATCTGCCGAAGGCCGTCCGCGGAAATGGCGCGAAGGCGACGCTAACGCATGGCATTCTGACAATCTCGCTGCCGATCGGCGGCGAGGACCGCTCGTCGCAGATCGAGATCCCGGTCACCGAGCCGCCGGTTCACCAGGGCCAGCCGCACTAACCTTGCGCGCCGGTGTGGCGCCGTGGACGACGCTCGAACTGCTCCACCCGGTTCCCTCCCTGCTCACGACCGCTGCCGCTGTCGCCTTCGCCATGATCTTCGGCCTATCGCTGAGCGATCCGAAGGTGGGCTGGATCATTGCGGTCATGCTGCTGGCCCAGTTCTCGATTAGTGCGCTCAATGACTGGGCGGACGCCGACCTCGATGCGCATGCCGGCCGCCGTCGGCCAATTCCCCTTGGACTCGTGCCCGCCCGGGGTGCGCTGATCTTCGCCATTGCCTGCGCGGGCGCGGCTCTGCTGGGCAGCGTGGTCTCAGGGTTTGGGCTGGTCGCGTTACTGCTGGTGGCGTTGGGCCTGGTCAGCGGCTGGGCATACGACCTTGGGCTCAAGCGAACGCCGCTGAGCGTGTTGCCCTTCGCGGTCGCCTTTCCGCTGCTGCCGCTCTGGATTGCGGTCGTGGCGGGGCGATCGCTCGGCTCGGTGAGTCTCATCCTGCTCGGGGGCATTCCCCTCGCGGCCGCGATCCATCTAGCCGACGCCATCCCAGACCGAGACACGGATCGGGGAGCCGGCGTCAATTCGCTGGCGGTCGCGCTCGGCCGTCCCGGCGCCGAGCTGGCGGCCGCGAGCCTCCTGCTGGTCGGGACCCTCGTTTCCCTCATCGTCCTGTTGGATCGTGCCGGCAGCTCGATCCTCAGCCTGTTAATCGTGGCCGTCGCCGTGGCGTGGTTTGTCCTCAACCTCGGCACTCGCAACGCCGGAGAGCGAAGCGCGCCGCTGTTCGGCAAGTGGGTGGTGATCAGTGTGGCGGCGCTGGCAGCCGTACCGCTGGTGGTGACGGCAAGTGGCCGGTAGCGACGGCCGGATCGACGAAAAAGCCGTCGGCGACCACTACGCCGACTGGTTCACGCACGGTCTGCGCGGGATCGGGATGCGCTATGTGTTTTCACGCCGCGGCCTGTGGGTCATCAACACCCCGTACCGACGCATCCTCGCCGCCGCGAAGATCAGATCCGAAGATCGCGTGCTCGATCTCGGCTGCGGCATCGGGAACATCCTGATCGCGCTGGCCGAGCGCATCCCGTTTGCCCGGCCGGCCATTGGGGTCGACGTGTCAGCGGCGCTGATCGACATCGGGCGGCGCGAGGTCGCACAGGCCGGTCTCAGTGACAAGATCGATCTCCAGGTCGCCGCCGCCACCCGGCTGGCTCTCGACGAGGCGAGCTTTGATGTCGCGGTCACCTCTCATGTCATCAAGCACCTGGATGACGAGGCGCTGGCGCTGACGTTTCATGAGGTCGCGCGTGTCCTTCGCCCCGGCGGACGATTCCTTCTCTGGGAGTTCAAAAAGAGTCCGATGTCGGCCCTGCTCTTCATCAGCGCGAAAGCCACGGGTCTTCCGCCAGCCTTCGTCCTGCGCAGCGAGGCGACGCTGCGAGCCGCACTGACACAGGCAGGATTTTCAAAGGTCGACCGCGTCCGGACCGGATTCTTCTTGGTCCCACCGGTGCCGCGCATCGCCCTGCTGGCCACGCGTTGATCGTCCCTACTATTAGGTCGATGGCGCGAACCATGACCGGAACGATGCAGGCGATTGCCGTGACGCCGAAGCAACCTGGCAGCGCGCGGCAGATCGAGCTGCCGATGCCGCAAGCTAGTGCCGGGCTGGCGCTGATGCGGGTGCTCGAAGTTGGGATCGACGGCACCGACTCCGAGATCAACAACGGCGAGTACGGCGAGCCACCGCCCGGATCTCCCGTGCTGGTGATCGGCCACGAAGCGTTGAGCGTGGTCGAGGCAGTCGGCGACGGGGTCCAAGGGTTCGTCCCCGGGGACCTCGTGGTGTCGACTGTGCGCCGGCCGGATAACTGTCCCAACTGCCAGGCGGGCGAGAGCGATATGTGCCTGTTCGGCCACTACACCGAGCGGGGGATCAAAGGCGCCCACGGCTACATGGGCCAGTACTACAGCGAGCAGCCGGCGTTCATGGTCAAGATTCCGCCGGCGCTGCGACCGTTCGCCGTGCTGCTCGAACCCTTGAGCATCGTCGAGAAAGCGACCTACCAGGCCTGGAAGATCCAGGAGCGGATGGTATGGCAGCCGAAACGCGCAGTGGTGCTCGGGGCTGGCTCGATCGGTATCCTCGCCACGATCCTGCTGCGACTGCGTGGTCTCGAGGTGCACGTCTATGCGAAGACGCCGACGAATAGCGTGCAGGCCGCCGTCATCGAACAGCTCGGTGCCACGTACGAGAGCGTGGATGACCACCCGATCACCGGGCTCAAGGCCGAGTTGGGGCAGGTCGACTACATCCTGGAGGCCACCGGTAACAGCACGGTCGCCTTCGAGGCGATGGCCGAGGTGGGCGTCAATGGGGTGGTCTGTCTGACCGGCGTTTCCGGCGGCAACAGCCGGATCGAGATTCCGTCCGACGTTATCAACCTGCAGATGGTGCTCGGTAACCGTATGGCCTTCGGGTCCGTCAACGCCAACCGTCGCTATTTCGAGCTGGGGGTGCAGCACTTCCAGCAGGCGGAGCAGCGATGGCCCGGCGTCTTCGAGCGACTGATCACGCGGCGCGTGCCGTTTGCCGACTTCAAGTCGGCGCTCGATCGGCGGCCCGAAGACATCAAGACCCTCCTCACCATCGCGACCGAGTAAGAGCGGCGTGGCGCTGCGTATCGGTCCAGAAACCTGCCACGACCTCGACGCTGCGCTCAGCCGCGAATGGTTGGTGACCAACGGCCTCGGCGGCTACGCCTCCGGCACGATCGCCGGCGCTAACACCCGGCGTTATCACGGGCTGCTGGTGGCGTCGATCAATCCGCCGGTCCAGCGGATGGTCCGGCTGGCCGCGCTGGAGGAGTGGGTCCTGCTGGCCGGCCACGATCCGTTACCGCTGTCCGCGCAGGAGTACTGGGACGGGACAGTCTATCCGGATGGGTTTCGGCGGCTCGCCGCGGTCGAGGTCGACGGCATGCTGCCGGTCTTTCGCTGGGATGTCGAGGATCGGACCATCGAAAAGCGCATCTGGATGGAGCAGGGGGTGAACCGGACCGTGATCGGTTATCGGTTGTCGGCGGGAGCGCCGCTGACGATCACGCTGCGCCCGCTCTTCGCGCATCGCGACTATCACCAGCATCGCCACGGCCAGGGCGGCTTCGACATGGCTGAGACCAGCGACGGATGGATCATCGATGCCGAGGGAGTGCGCAGCTACCTCCAGGTCCGGCCGTCGCCGATCGTGCGTAGCCGCCCGGATTGGTACTGGCGGGTCCTGCATCGCGCCGAGCGGGAGCGTGGTCTCGATGACGAGGAGGATCTCTTCACTCCAGGCGTGGTCGAAATCGAGCTCGACCAGCGCGCCGAGGTCGTGGTCGTGACCGGTACCGAGCCGGTGGCTCCGGGATGGAGCGCCGCCAACTCACGACGGGCGGCCGAGGAGCGTGCAGAGGCGGCCGTGGATCCCGCGACCGAGAGCCCACTCGCCCGTCAGCTGCTGGTAGCCGCCGAACAATTTCGGGTAGCGAGAGTTCGTCAGGGGACCCCCTCCCCGACCCTCCCCACAAGGGGGAGGGAGATGGCCTCGGAGCGGGGGAGGGAGATGCTGCAAGAGCGAACCATCGTCGCGGGGTATCACTGGTTCACCGACTGGGGACGCGACAGCATGATCAGCCTCCCCGGGTTGGCCACCCGGCCGGGCTCGCTTTGGGAAGCGCGCGCGGTGCTCGACACCACCTTGCGGTACGTGGACCAGGGGCTGATCCCGAATCGATTCCCCGACAGCGGGCAGGCGCCCGAGTACGACACGATCGACGCCACGCTCTGGCTGTTCCAGGCGCTGGCCGCCTACCTGCGCGTCAGCGGTGACTGGCGATTCATCGCCGACCGGCTCGCCGGCCTGGAAGACATCATCGATTGGCATATTCGCGGGACCCGCCACAACATTCGGGTGGACGACCGCGACGGCTTACTGGCGGGTGGGGAAGAGGGCTACGCGCTAACCTGGATGGACGCGCGGGTGGAGGACTGGGTGGTGACCCCGCGGCGCGGGAAGCCGATCGAGATCAATGCGCTGTGGTACAACGCGCTGCGGCTGACGGCGGACTGGTGTGAGCGGGCAGCGCGACCGGCGGGACGCTACCGGGAGATGGCGACCCAGGTTTTCGAATCGGCACAACTCCGCTTCTGGTTTGGCGAAGGGCGCCATTGCTACGACGTCGTCGACGGACCGGAGGGTGATGACCCGAGCCTGCGCCCCAACCAGGTGATCGCCCTGTCGCTGGTCCATCCGCTGATCGAAGGTGATCGGGCCCGGCAGGCGCTGGCCACGGTCAGCGAGCGGTTGCTCACTCCCTACGGGCTGCGCACGTTGAACCGGGAGGACCCCCGCTATGAACCGGCCTACGGCGGCGACCAGCGCCGTCGCGATGCCGCCTACCACATGGGGATGGTCTGGCCCTGGCTGCTCGGTCCCTATCTCGATGCGCATCGGCGCATCCACGGCGATGTCGCGGCGGTCCGCCGTCTGCTCGAGCCGTTTCAGTCGCACCTCGCCGAAGCCGGATTGGGAACGATCAGCGAGATCTTCGAACCGGAGCCGCCCTACCGGCCGGCCGGTTGCATCGCGCAGGCGTGGAGCGTGGCGGAAGTCCTCCGCCATGCGCTCGGATGACGATCGTCGACGTCAGCGTGCCGATCCAGGCCGCGATGACGGTCTATCGGGGCAACCCGCCGGTGCGCATCCGGCCGGCCATGACACTGGCGAAGGATGGGGTCAACCTCAGCGAGCTCTGCCTTGGTTCGCACACCGGCACGCATGTGGACGCACCCAGCCATTTCATCAAGGGCGGCAAGGGCATCGACCGGCTCGACCTGCGACGTTTCATCGGCACAGCCTGGGTGGCCGACGTCGGTCGCGTGGTGGGCGGCATCGGCGCCGAGCATCTGCGCCGCGCCCGCATTCCCAAAGGCAGCCGGCGAATCCTGCTGCGCACCAGCAACTCGCGATTGTGGCATCCGGCCCGCGCGTTTCGTACGGACTTCGTGTACCTGGCGCCGAGTGGCGCCGACTGGATGATCGAACGCGGCGTCGAGCTGGTGGGGATCGATTACCTGTCGATCGAGGGTTACCGCGTGCCTGGTGCGCCCACGCATAAGCGATTACTCGGCGCCGGCATCCCGATCCTGGAGGGGCTCGACCTCTTCAAGGTCCGCCCTGGGCGCTGGCAAATGGTCGCGCTGCCACTGCGGATCGCGAACGGCGATGCCGGCCTGACCCGGGCCGTGCTCTGGAAAACCTAGAGACTGGGCGCGTCGGTCGCCATCTGGTCGAGGATTTCCTGCCGGATCGCGGCCTCGTCACGTTCGCGAACGCTTTTCAGGTTCTGGAACGGCCGATCGAGGCCGGTGCGGCCGTGGATCACCCAGGCGCCACCCTGGGCGAAGGCCATCAGGTTGACCTCGTAGTTGCGACCCTTGGCCTTCCAGGCCAGCGTCCATCGCGGCGGGCGCGGTTCGTAGCTGATCCGACCCGCCCCGCCGAGCTTTTCTCGATTGCCGGCTTCGAGCTGCTGCCGGACCAGCGCATCGAGTGCGACGAGCAGTTCGAACACGCGCGCCCGGTAGTTCTCGACCCGACCCTGGAGGTTGAAATCCGCCTCGGTAACCGGCACGTTGACGATGATACGTTCTCCCCAAGATATCCACAAATTGTGGATAAAATTCGACCTTGACACAAGATATTGTGGGGTCGCACAATAGGACGGCCCCGGATGGAAACCGCGATCGATGTCCAGCTGCTGACCCACACGCCCGATCCGATCCGGGTGATGTACGTCGCCTTCCGGACCTGCTACTCGCGATTTACCCCCCAGCAGATCTGGGCCGACATCGAGTCCGGGAAGATCTCCGAAGAGAAGATGAAGACCTTCATCTTCGACAAGCTGAAGAGCGGCCATTCCTCGCCGCGAACCCAGGTCTACTTCACCTTCGCCGTCAGCGGGCTCTCCCGATCCGCCAGCCACCAGCTGGTCCGCCACAACAACGGCATCACCTTCGACCAGCAGTCGCAGCGCTACTACGCCTTCAAGGAAGCGGACTTTCCATTCGTGGTTCCGGAGACCTGGGAACAGGCCGGCCTGCGCGAGGAATATCTCGCGTTCATGCACCGCGTGGGCGAGCTCTACGATCAGGCGCTCAAGGCGGGCGTACCGGCGGAGGACGCCCGCTTCCTCCTCCCGAATGCGGCCTCGACCAACCTGACCTTTACGGTGAACTTCGAGGAGTTCCTGCACATCGCCGACCTGCGGCTCTGCTGGCGGGCGCAGTGGGAAATCCGACACATGTGGGCCCGGGCGCGCAATGCCTTGAAGGCCCGCTTCCCGGAGCTGGCGAAGCCGGTGCAGCCCAAGTGCGGTGACCAACGGCTCGGGTACTGCGACGAGCCGATGGCGGAGTACCTGAAGTGCCCGCTCGGTGCGCGACGAATCCGCCTGCACAAAGACGAGATCGTCGCGGCCGCCAAGGCCGGGCGGACGCTCGATTCGGCGCCGCTCAGCGAAGCCGACCTGGCGCTGCTGACGCCGCGCCCAGAGCTCGAGCGCGTTTCCGCGGCAGCCAACTAACACCCCGGCACGGCCACTCGTTCGCGTTAGGATTTCTCCGTGCGAGCGGCGTCCTCGTTGCCGGCCGGGTGGCGGCTGAGCCGCGCGCGGTGATCGCCTACTGCTCGAGCTGCGGGTCGAAGACCGAGACCCGGGTGGTGGGGAGACAGCGCCTAAGCGTCTGTCCGTCGTGCGAGCGGATCTTCTTTCGCAACCCGAAAGTCGTGGTGACTGCCCTGATCGAGGACCAGGGACGAGTCCTGCTCGTCCTGCGCGACATCGAACCGGGTCGGGGCCTCTGGGGATTGCCGGGCGGCTACGTCGATTGGGACGAGCATCCCGAAGCCGCGCTCGCGCGCGAATGTCTCGAGGAAACCGGCGCGGTCGTCGAGCCGCAGGAGCTGGTCGGGGTGCAGCACATCGTGATGGGCGATGAGGGGATCGTGATCCTCGCCTACCGCGCCCGCCTGACCGGTGGGGAGCTCGGCCCGCGCGACGAGGTCCAGCAGATCGGCTGGTTCGCGCCCGACGCCCTGCCGCCGCTGGCGTTCACCAGCCATCGCCGCATCCTGCAGGGCTGGTCAGAGCAAGTGCTCGCCCGCGGCGCGGCGTAGAGCCACGCGGAGCGACGCCGGAGTGGCGCGCAAAAGTATCGTCACGAAAACCGGCGATGGGGGAGAGACAGGCCTTCTTTATGGAGGCCGGGTGTCAAAAACGGATCCACGCACGGAAGCCTACGGATCGATCGATGAGGCGATCTCGGCGTTGGGCGCCGCTCGTGCCCTGGTCACAGATCGCAACCGTCACGCCACCATCCTGCGGATCCAGAGCGAGCTCTTCACCGTGGGTGCCGAGCTGGCAACCGATTCTGCGGAGTACGACAAGCTGCAGCAGCACTTCATGGTGGTGACGCCAGACTTCACCAGGCGGGTCGAGGAGGAGATTGCGGAGCTCGAGCGCCGGATCACGCTGCCCGATGCCTTCGTCATTCCGGGCGGAACTCCGGCGGCGGCGGCCATCGACGTCGCCCGGACGGTGACGCGGCGGGCGGAGCGGCGCATCGTGGGGCTGCAGGAGGCCGGCCAGCTCAACAATCCGGAAGTGTTGCGCTACGTCAACCGGCTATCGGACCTGCTCTTTATGCTGGCCCGCGCGGAGGAAGGGACAGCGGTCAAGCCGTTGAGGGGACGGCGAGCGGTCCGCATTCCTGCAGCGCGAGCGCGCACTCGTTCCGCACCTCGGCCTCGGTCTCGCGGCTGAGGGCATCTTCCAGGGCGGCGCGCGCCGAGCTTCCACCAAGCCGGCCGAGCGCCCAGGCGGCGTGACCCCGGACCAGCGGCTCGGGGTCGTCGAGCGCCGCCGCCAACGCTGGCACCGATGCGCGATCGGCAACGTTGCCCAGCGCGATGCAGACATTGCGGAGCAGCCCGGAGCGGCGCGTCCGCCAGACCGCGCTCTCGCGAAACCGGGCTCGAAAGCCCTCGTCGTCGAGGGAGAGCAGCTCCTCGAGCCGTGGCCGCGCCTCGAGCAGCGGGCCGAACGCCTCGATGGCGTCGGTATCGGGCACGGCCGGCCGCGCACCGGCATTGATGGGACAGATCTCCTGGCAGAGGTCGCAGCCGAAGATCCAGTCGCCGATCAAGGGCCGCATCTCGCGCGGGATCACCCCTCGATGCTCGATCGTCCAGAAAGAGATGCAGCGGCGGTTGTCGAGCACGCCGGGCGAAACCAATGCCCCGGTGGGACAGACCCGCGTGCAGGCATCGCAGTTGCCACAGGTCTTCTTCAGTGGGGCGTCTTGATCGAGTACCGCCGAGGTCACGATCTCGGCCAGCAGCACCGACGAACCAATGCCGGGCACCAGCAGGTTGGTGTTCTTTCCCAGCCAACCGATGCCCGCGCGCGCGGCCGCGGCGCGGTCGAGCATCCAGCCATGATCGACGTAGCTCTTCGCGCGATGGCCCTGCTCGCGGAGCATCGCCAGCAACGGCTGCATTCGCTCCAGCAGCACCTCGTGATAGTCGCGACCGAGTGCATAGGAGGCGATCCGCCCGCGGGGCCCCGAGTCCGGGCCCCCACCCTGCCCTCCCCCGCAAGCGGGGGAGGGAGGTTCTTGATTGGGGCAGGGAGGTTTTTGACTGGGGGAGGGAATTCCTTGGGTGGCGGAGGGGTATGGATAGGCCAGGGCGATGATGCTCTGGGCGTCGGGCGTGTTTCGCCGTGGGTCGGCGCTCGCGTGCGCGCGCCCTTCGCTCCACCAGGTGAGCCCCTCCATCAGCCCCTCTTTCGTCCGGTCGGCCGCCGCCGTTTCCGCATCCTGGAAGGGCTCCGCACCGGTCACCCCGACGGCGCAAAATCCGAGCTCTTTTGCCCGCTCTTTGAGGGTTTCGGTGAGCGACATTTGCCACTAGCTTAGGTCCGTCTTTGAGAGTTAGGATTAGGGGCAATGCAGGGGAGAGCAGTCTGGAAGGAGCTACAACTCCTTTTGAGCCTGAACCTGCCCGACACGGCGTACTACCTTTGGGAAGGGACCGCCACCTGCTGCCACTGCGACGACCAGCGCCTGGTCATCGGCGCGCCCACCGAGCAATCGGCACGCCAGCTCGTCCAGGCCTACTTGCCGGTCGTTCGCCGTACTCTCCAGGCGATTCCGGACGCGCCAAAGTTCGTCTCGGTCGTGGTCACCACCGGCCCGCTCGCCCACGCCTGATCGACCCAGCTGCGCGTGACAAAGCGAGATCAGATCGCCGCCGCTTCAAGGCGGAGGTCATCGGCGACGTCCAGGGCGTCGGCTTCCGCTTCTTCGTCGAGCGGCATGCCCGCCAGTTAGGTCTTGAGGGCTACGTTCGCAATCGCTACGATGGCGCCGTGGAGGTCGAGGCGGAGGGCAGCGCTCCCGAATTAGAGCTCCTTCTCAACCAGCTCCGGCATGGGCCACGCCTGGCACGCGTCCAGGACGTCAGGGTGACCTGGCTGCCTTACAAGGGAGACCTTGGTCCGTTCGGCGTGAGAGGATAGCACCAGATGAAATTTGCGCGCCGCATGGAGGAAATCGGTACCGAAACCGCCTTCGAGGTGCTCGCCAAGGCCCGCAAGCTGGAAGCGCAGGGCCGCAGCATCGTCCACCTGGAGATCGGCGAGCCCGATTTCCCGACGCCGCCGAACATCGTCGAGGCCGCCGAGCGCGCTCTTCACGACGGCTACACGCATTACACCCCGGCCGGCGGGCTGATGCCGGCGCGCCAGGCGGTGGCCGACTGGATTCGCCGCTCGTACGAGGTGGACGTCAAGCCGGAACAGGTCGTGATGGTGCCCGGTTCCAAGAACGTGCTGCTGTTCACCATGCTGGCGCTGGTCGATCAGGGTGATGAGGTCATCGTGCCCGATCCCGGCTACGCCATCTACGCCTCAGCCGCGACGCTGGCGGGTGGCACACCGGTCGGCGTCCCGCTGCGAGAGCGCAACGACTTCCGGCTCGATATCGAGGAGCTGAAATCGAAGATCACCCCCCGGACAAAGCTGTTGGTCATCAATTCGCCACAGAATCCGACTGGAGGCGTGCTGTCGACCCGCGATCTCGAGCAGATCTCGGAGCTGGCTATGCGACATGACTTCTCCATCCTGACGGACGAGGTCTACGGCCAGATCACCTACGACGGCCATCACGCATCGATCATGACCGTCCCGGGGATGCTGGAGCGGACCATCTATTCCGACGGATTGAGCAAGGCCTACGCAATGTGCGGCTGGCGCCTCGGCTTCGCGGTCGCGCCACTGGCGCTGGCGCAGAAGATGGAAACGTTGATGATCAACAGCAGCTCGTGCGCGGCCGCCTTCACCCAGATGGCGGCGATCGAAGCACTGTCGCCGCGCTCCGATGCCTCGGTGCAGGCGATGGTCGCCGAGTTCAAGCGGCGCCGCGATATTGTTGTCGATCGCCTGAACGAGTTGCCCGGCGTGCACTGCCACAAACCGATGGGCGCCTTTTATGTTTTTCCGAACATCACGGAGACAGGCCAGAATGAGCGCGAGCTGGCCGACCGCATGCTGGTCGAGGGCGGGGTGGCCCTCCTCGCCGGCTCAACCTTTGGCGAGGCGGGGAAGGGTTACCTCCGGCTGTCTTACGCCAACTCGGTCGATCAGATCGAGGAAGGCGTCAAGCGGATGAAAGGAGTCCTGGAGAAGACCGTAGCCCGCGCTTAGTTGGCCACTCACACCGCGCCGATCCTCGACCGTATCCTCGAATCCCGGCGCGCCTGGGTCGACGAGCTCAAGGCGCAGGAGCGGAGCGGCGGGCTGAAGGCCGCCGATGCCGAGCCGGCCCGCGATTTTCGGCAGGCCCTGCGGGGTCCTGGGGTGGCGCTGATCGCGGAATGCAAGCAGCGCTCGCCCTCGGGAGGAGTGCTGCAGCAGCCGTATGATCCGGTCGGCCTGGCGCGACGCTACGCCGCGAACGGCGCCGCCGCGATCTCGGTGCTGACCGAGCCGGAGTTCTTTGGTGGGAGCCTGAGTCACCTCCGCGCCATCCGGGGGGCCATCGAGCTGCCGCTGCTCTGCAAGGACTTCATCATCGACCCGGTGCAGCTTCGCGCCGCCCGCTCGGCCGGCGCGGATGCGGTGTTGCTGATCGTGGCCATCCTCGATGCAGGCGACCTGCGAGCGTTGCAGCAAGCCGCCACGGAGCTCGGCCTGCAGACCGTCGTCGAGGTGCACGACGACGCCGAGGTGCAACGCGCCCTGGACATCGGCGCCGCCATCATCGGCATCAACAATCGCGACCTCACCCGGATGAAAACCGACAGGGCCACCACGGCGCAGTTGCGATCACGGATCCCGGCAGGGCATGTCGTCATTAGCGAAAGCGGCATCGAGAGCCGCGCGGATATCGATGAGCTCGCTCGGTTGAAGGTCGACGCCGCCCTGGTCGGTGAGTCCCTGCTGCGGGCCAAGGATCTCGAGGCCAGGGTCCGGGAGCTGAGCGGGCAGTGACGAAGATCAAGATCTGCGGAAACACCAGGAAAGAGGACGTCGACCTCGCCGTCGAGCTCGGTGTCGACTTGCTCGGTTTCATCTTCGGGCCCAGCAAGCGGCACATCGACGTCGACCAGGCACGGCAACTGGTCGGTGACGTCCCCGATGCGGTTGAGCGGGTGGGGGTCTTCGTGAGCGAGCCGGTGGAGGTGATCGCGCAAGCCGTCGAGGCATGTGGTCTGACCGCGGTGCAGATCTACCGTCCGATCACGCCGGAGGATCGGAAGCTGGGGGTCACCCTGCTGCCGGCCCTGCGGGTCCGCAATGGCGAAGATCTCGATGCGCTCCGTTTCGAACCCCGCGATCATCCGCTGCTCGACACCTGGGCCTCGGATACCACGGGTGGCGGCACCGGCCAGACCTGGGATTGGGGCCAGGCCTCCCGGCTGGCGCGACGCTATCCGATCCTGGTCTCAGGCGGGCTGACGCCGAGCAATGTCGGGGACGCCGTCCACCGGCTGCGGCCATGGGGGGTCGACGTCTGCAGCGGGGTCGAGGCCGAACCCGGACGCAAGGACCACGACCAGCTCCGTGCCTTTGTCGCTGCCGTGCGCGCCGTGGACAGCCGGTGAAGCAGACCCCTGATGCGCGCGGGCGGTTCGGGCGATACGGTGGCCAGTTCATTCCCGAAACGCTGATGGCGGCGGTCGAGGAGCTCGCCGCGGCCTTCGACGCGGCCCAGCACGATGCCGGCTTCCGCCACGAGTTCGACGAGCTGTCGCGAACCTTCAGCGGCCGTCCAACGCCGGTGTACCTCGCCGAGCGGCTCACCGCGCGTGCGGGTGGCGCGCGCATCTGGTTGAAGCGGGAGGATCTCTGCCACACCGGCGCCCACAAGATCAACAACGCCCTCGGCCAGGTGCTGCTCGCCCGTCGGATGGGCAAGCAGCGGATCATCGCGGAGACCGGCGCGGGTCAGCACGGGGTCGCGGTCGCTACGGTGTGCGCGAAGTTCGGGCTGGCGTGCGAGGTTTACATGGGCGTCGAGGACATGACACGCCAGGCGATGAACGTCTACAAGATGCGACTGCTCGGGGCGACGGTGACGCCGGTTGAAACCGGCAGCAAGACACTCAAAGATGCGACCAACGAGGCCATCCGCGATTGGGTGACGAACGTGCGGACCACGCACTACGTGATCGGATCGGCGGTCGGTCCGCATCCGTACCCGCTGATGGTGCGCGAATTCCAGTCCGTCATCGGGCGTGAGGCGCGCCAGCAAATGCTCGACGCGACCGGCCGGTTGCCAACGGTCGTGGTTGCCTGCGTGGGCGGCGGCAGCAACGCCATCGGGATCTTTGCGGCGTTCTACGACGACCCGGTGCGGTTGATCGGCGTCGAGGCCGCCGGTCGGGGCCTCACCAGCGGCGCCCACGCCGCCTCGATCGCCGGCGGCCGGCCCGGGGTCCTCCATGGCTCCTTCAGCTATCTCTTGCAGGACGACGACGGCCAGGTGCTGGCGACGCACTCGATCTCGGCCGGTCTCGACTATCCAGGGGTTGGGCCCGAGCACGCCTTTCTGCATGACGCCCATCGCGCTGACTACGTCAGTGTGACGGACGAGCAAGCGCTAGAGGCCTTTCACGAGACCTGCCGGCTGGAGGGCATCATCCCCGCGTTGGAGAGCTCGCACGCGATTGCGTACGCCCTGCCGCTCGCGACTGAGCTCGCTGCCAGCGACAACGTCCTGATCAACCTCTCCGGGCGCGGCGACAAGGACCTCGATATCGTCCGCGGCGGTGCTGGCTACAGTCGCGAGATATTCGTCCGCGGGTGAGCCGGCTCCAGTCGACCTTCGCCCGGCTGCGAGCGGAGCACCGCCTGGCGGTGATCGCCTACCTCACGGTCGGCTATCCGCGGCTGGAGCTCACGCCCACGCTGGTCGAAGCCGCCGCCGCTGCTGGGGCCGACGCGGTCGAGCTGGGCATTCCCTTCTCGGATCCGCTGGCCGACGGTCGCACCATCCAGGCGGCATCCCAGCTGGCACTCAAGAACGGGGTGACCGTGGCCCGCGCGCTCGAGGTCGCGAAGGCGGCACGCCAGCAGACCGAGATCCCGCTGCTCTTCATGACCTACCTCAATCCGATCCTGGCGTACGGGCTGGAGCGTTTTTGCCGCGCCGCGCATGACGCCGGCATCGATGGCCTGATCGTGCCGGACCTTCCGGCCTCCGAGTCAAGCGATCTGCGAATTGCCGCTGACGCGTCGGGAATCGACCTCGTCTTTTTCGTCGCGCCCACCAGCCAGGAGGCGGCGATCGAAGCCGCCTGTCAGGCGGCCAACGGCTTCATCTATTGCATTGCGGTCACCGGTGTCACCGGCGCACGGGCGCAGCTCGACCCGGGACTGTTGCCACTCATCGAGACGGTGCGACGGCATACCACGCTTCCGGTGGTCGTCGGCTTCGGCATCTCGCGACCGGAGCACCTCAAAGCGCTGGCGGGCAAGGCCGACGGGGTAATCGTGGCCAGTGCGCTGCTGGATGCGATTGCCCGGTCGCCCGACGATCCAGCGACTCGCGTAAGGGAGTTTCTCACGGGGTTAAGGCCCCCACCCTAGCCCTCCCCCGCGAGCGGGGGAGGGAATGATGGCCACGCTCCCCGCAAGCGGGGGAGGGAATTGAGCGTCACACCTGAGGGAGATGGCCCAGCCAGACGTCCCCTCGCCCGAGGGGGATGCCGAAGAACGCCGGTTGATCGATCGGAGCGCAACGGGGGACCAGGAGGCCTTCCGTCAGCTCGTGCTCCGCCATCACCGGCTGGTCATCAACGTCGCCTTCCGGGCGCTGGGCGAACTGTCGCTGGCCGAGGACGTGGCGCAGGACGTCTTCATCAAGGTCTATAAGGCCCTTCCGACCTACCGCCACGACAAGCCCTTCAAGCACTGGCTGCACCGGGTGGCCGCCAACGCGGTGACCGACGCCCTGCGCCGCCGGCGCCCCGTCGTCTCACTCGACGGCATGGAGCAACCGCCGGCCAGCGGCGTGTCGGATCCGCAGGACGTGGCCGCCCGCCACGACCTGCAGCGCGCCGTCCGTCACGCGATCGCGAACCTTCCGCCACACTATCGCGACACGATCTCGCTGCAGGCCTTCGGCGAGCTCAGCTACGACGAGATCGCGCGAACGCTCGATATTCCGCTGGGCACGGTGATGTCCCGCCTGAACGGTGCGAAGCGGTTGCTGAGGGAACGCCTCGGTGATCTCGTCCAGCCCTGGGAGGAGGCGAATACGGCATGAACTGGCCCCGTTTGATCAGGCAGAGGGTGTCGCCCAAATGTTGAGTCATGCAACGGCCCGCGATTGGCTGATTCCGTATGCCGACGGGATGCTCGCATCGGACGAGGGCTCTCGGATCGATTCCCATATCAATGGATGCGCCGCCTGCGCCGCGGAGCTGCAGGAAGTCCGTGAGCTGAACCTTTTGCTGGTGACCCTGCCCCCCGCGCCCCCGGTCGCCTTCGCGCCCTTCTGGTTGAAGCTGCAGGCCACCCTGCCGCAGCGCCGGCAGCTCCGGCTCCCGACGTTTGGCCGGTATCGCCGGCTGGGTCTAGCCTTCGCGATGGCAGCGATCCTGGCGCTGGCAGCGGCGACCGCCGCGCTCGCGGCACCCTCGGCGCTTCCGGACAGCCCGCTCTATCCCGTCAAGCAGCTGGAGGAAAGCGTGCACCTCGCCATCGTCCCGAGCTCCGCGAAGCTGCCGCTGCAGATGCAGCTCGCCGCTGAGCGGCTGCGCGAAGCCAAGGCGATGGCGGTTGGTCACAAGCCGCTGCTGGCGGCCCACAGCCTGCGCGCGTTCGGTGTGATCGTGAACGAGGCCTCGACCGCCTTGACGCACCCCGCCGACCCGCGGGTTGTCAGCGAGGACCTGCGCCGGCTGCACACCAGTCTGGACGAGGTGGAGCGGGTCAACGTCAGCCGCAACGAGGATGATGCCGCCATCAAGGAGCTCGTCGCCTCCGACCTCGACGAGATCGATCGGATCGAACAGTCCGGCGCGAGCACCACGGGCTCTCCGCTGATCCTTGGCACCGGCACAGAGACGACCCCACAACCGACACAGCCGACGCCGAGACCGACGCCCCGGCCAACACCCCGGCCGACGCCCACCGACGAGGGCGAGCAGCACGCTCATCGCGGCTAGCTCCACCGGCACGATGCATCGCTAGACTCAACCCATGGGCGCGCGCGAGGAGGTCCTGGTCGTTTCTCGGGAGGCCCTCTTTGCCGGCGATGAGTGGACCGGCTTTCGCGACACTGGCCTGGACGACCTACTCACGCGGGTGCGCGACAACTATCGGTTTCGCCCTCGACGTGAGGTCGAGGAGGATCCCGCCGAACCGCAGATCATCCCCTATGTCGTCTTCCGTCACGACGACCGCTACTTCCTGACGCACCGGCTACGACGCTCGAGCGAGCGCCGGCTCCGGCATCTGTACTCGCTGGGCGTGGGCGGGCACATCAATCCCGAGGACGTCGCTGGCGCCGCCGATCCGATCGACGCTGGCCTCCGGCGAGAATGGGAGGAAGAAGTGGTATACAGCGGTCGCTTCTCCACCCAGTTGTTAGGTGCGATCAACGATCAGAGCACGCCGGTCGGACGAGTGCACGTCGGGCTGATCTTCCTCGTCAACGGCGACCGGCCGGAGATCTCCATCCGGGAGGTCGACAAGCTGGCCGGCGCGCTCCTGCCGCTCGACGCCATGCGCAGCTACTACCTGGACATGGAGTCCTGGTCGCAGCTGATCTTCGATTACCTGACGAAAGTTCCGGTCGGCTAGCGTCGGCGGGCCCGCGGGTTGCCGGCCGGGCTGCGAGAAAGACGCTCCAGGCAACGTTGTTCGAACTGATCAACCGCAGGGCATCCCGGTCGTGATCAAGCGAACAAACGAATCGCCGGATGCGATCACCGGATCCCGCGACCATCAGAGACCTGATCCTGACCTGGCGCTCCCTGATGACCCGCAGCCTCCGCGAAGACGGGCTGATCGACGGCGAGCTCGGCTGGTCGGAGGAGCCAGAGACGCCGTACTTCACCGACAAGCCCGGGCGGGATTGCTACGGCGCGGTCCAGTTGCTGGGGGCACGCGAGGAGGAAGGCAAGCCGCTCTTGGGATCGGCCTACCCCGCCAAGCTTCGCGAAGACTGGGCCAAGGATTCCGCGCTGAATCGCCGCCTGGGAGCCAGAAGTCAGCCTCGCTACGCGCACCTCTATGCCTGCGAATTCTGGCTGCCACACGAGATGAAGGACTCGTTCCTCGCCCCCTCACCAGCGGGAAACCGCGCTCGGATCGGATCGGTCTTTGGGCTGCTGAGGGAGCTTGAGACCTTGAACGAACGGACCTTCCACGGCAGCACCGACGACTTGAAGCGCTGGCGTGCCGAGATGCCGAATGGCGCGGATGTTGCGTTCGAGCCCAAAGCCAAGACAGGGCTGGCGATCATGCTCGAGCTCGCTGGGGCGGCTGCCCGCGAGCGGTTGCCGATGGTCCTCGACTTTTGACGTCCTTACTAGCTCGTTAAGTCTTTCGCCATCTCCTCGAAGTTGCGCACATAGCGAAGGACGTCGTCCTCCGAGTGCTGGACGGAGAGCGTCCAGTTCTCTTCGGCACCCGGCGCCATCAGCACGCCTCGATTGCACTGGTAGAGCCACGAGAGGTAAGCGTATTTCTTGTCGATCGTCAGGTAGTCGCGATAGTTGCGCACCCGCTCCTTGCGATACGTGACGCAACCGCGTGCCGCCAGGGTGATCGGGTGGAACGGCAGCTGGTAGTCGCTCATGACCTTGCGTAGGCCACCCTCGAGCGCTTCCGCGAGGGCGTCGAAGTGGGCATAGGCCGACGGCGTGAGGACCGACGTCAACGTGGCCTTGGACGCCGCAATCGTCAGCGGGTTGCCGTTGAAGGTGCCGATCTGTACCACCTTGTGTTCATCGATCGTTGCCATCACGTCGGCTCGTCCGCCGACCGCGCCGCAGGGCAGCCCGCCACCGATCGCCTTGGCCAGCGCCACCAGGTCGGGTGTGACTCCGAACCGCTCGGTGGCGCCCCCGGCCGCGATCGTCGCCCCGGTCTTGACCTCGTCAAAGATCAAGAGCGCGCCGTGACGATGGGCAAGCTCCAGGACTGACGCCAGGTAGCCTTCGTCCGGAAGGATGATCCCGATGTTCATCATCACCGGCTCGACGATGATGGCCGCGACTTCGCCGCGGTGCCGATCCAGGGTGCGCTCGAGGACCTGGAGGTCGTTGAAGGGCACGACGGTCGTCAGGTTGACGACGGCCTGCGGCGTCCCGCCGCTGTAGGGGACGGAGAGGGGTGCATCGGCGGGCCCCATCTTGTCCGCCGGCGGCTCGACGGAGACCAGGAGCGCATCGTGGTGACCGTGGTAGCTGGCCTCGATCTTGATCAACCGGTCACGTCCAGTGAAGCCGCGAGCGAGTCGGACGGCATCGAGCGTCGACTCCGTGCCGCTGTTCGTGAACCGCCACTGCGGTTGCTTGAAGCGCCGGGCGAGCTCCTGCGCCACGACGGCGTCGTCGGCGACCGGCTGCGCGAAGTGCGTCCCGCGCGCGGCCCGTTCGTTGATCGCCTTGACGATGAGGGGATGGGCATGGCCCACCACCATGACGCCGAAACCGTTGTGAAAGTCCACGTACTCGTTTCCGTCGACATCCCAGATGCGGCTGCCCTTGCCGTAGTCGATGAAGACCGGCTGCGGCGCCGCGTCCTGGAAGGACGAGGGCACCCCTCGTGGGATGACCTGCTTGGCCTGTTTCCAGAGCTGGTCCGATCGCTGCCGCTTGGCCCGGAACCGTTCCTCCTCTCTGGCAGTCAGTTCGGCAACGCGCCCGGGGGCGATCGGCTCGGCAACAGTGCTCACGGCTTCCCTCCTCGAGACTTCTTCACGGCCAGCGCCGAGATCGCATCTAGTATGCAACGGTTGGCGTTCTGGGCGGTGATCTCCGCATGATCGTACGGCGGTGAGACTTCGACCACGTCCATGGCGACCAATCTGGTCCGCAACGCGATGTTGCGGACGGCGCGCAGCAGGTCAGCCGGCTGCATCCCGCCCGGCTCGGGGGTTCCGGTCGCCGGGGCGAAGCCCGGATCGAGCACGTCGATGTCGATAGAGAGATAGATGAACTCCGGCCCGTCGAGCGCCTCCTGAATCGCCTGGCCGATGACCGTCTCGACGCCACGATCGAGCAGCTCAGCCATCCGGTGCCAGCGCATCCCCTGCGCCCGCATCCATTCGAAAGTCTCCCGCTCCGGCCAGTAGCCGCGCAGGCCGATCTGGACGAAGTTCCGTCCGGGGATTGCCCCCGAATCGATCAGCCGCCGCATCGGCGTGGAATGGGATGCCAGATTCCCCCAGGCGTCTCGGCCGGTGTCGGCGTGCGCGTCGAAATGCACCATGCCGACCTTGCCCCGACCGTACGCATCCGCGACCGCGGTGGCTGAGGGATAGGTGATCGAGTGATCACCGCCAATCACCATCGGGACGATCTTCCGGGAGGCAAGCTCGGAAACTCGCGCGCGGATGGCTTCGTGCGCCTGGTCGGCCAGGCCCGGATAGCAGACCGCGTCCCCGTAATCGATGACCTTCAGCACCTCGAAGGGCGCGACCTCGAGATCGAGATGCCAGCTGGGTGGCTGGTAGTTGGCCACCCGAACCGCCCGCGGAGCGAACCGGGCGCCGGGCCGGTAGGTGGTGCCGTCGTCCCAGGGCGCGCCAATGATCGCGATATCCGGCCGGACGTCGTCGAGCTCGCCCGGCTCGCTCAGCGCCGGCGTCTTCATGAAGGTGGCCGGCCCGAGGTACTGTGGGCCGTCCACCTGGGCATCAAGGTTCGGCTTTGGCATTCGCCTACAATTCTGGCAGCGTTGTGACAACGGCTCTTATAGCCGGAAGGGGAGGAGAACGATGAAGCGTTTGCCAATGGTCCTGGTCACTGCGGCCATAACGCTCGCCGCCTGTGGAGGGACATCAACCGCAGGCCCCGCGGCGTCCAGCTCGAGCGGCCCCAGCAAGGTGGCCAGCATTGCCGCGGAAGTCCCATCCTCCGTGCCAACACCGATTCAGATCGCCACCGATGCGACCTACTCGCCGGACGAGTACATCGACCCGAATAGCGGTGACATCATCGGCTGGGATATCGATTTGGGCAAAGCGATCTGCAAGGTGATGGGGGTCGCTTGCACCTTCAACAACGTCATTTTCGACAACATCATTCCGCAGCTCACCGCCAGCAACCCGCGATACCTGATTGGCATATCGAGCTACACGCCGACCCAGGACAGGGAAAACAAGGGCATCGACTTCGTCAGCTACTACAAGGCGGGCGAAGGCTGGATCGTGAAGGCGTCCAGCACCATCACAGTCAACACCGCCGCCGACATGTGCGGCCATACCATCGCCGTAGAAACGGGAACCACGGAGGAGGGTGACGGCTGGGCCTACATCGGCAAGCAGGTTGGCGGTGCCGCCCTGGCGGGTGGGAAGGACAACTGCACGGCCGCCGGCAAGCAGGACCTCAAAGTCATCAACTTTGACAAGCAGACCGACGCGAATTCCGCGCTGCTATCGGATCGCGCCGATATCGGGTTTCTCGACTCGCAGGTCGCCGCCTACCAAGTGAAGGCGACCGGCAACAAGGTCAAGACCTCTGGCCAGGGGTGCAGCGTGGCTCCCTATGGCATCGCGCTGCAGAAAGGCAGCCCGCTGGAAAAGGCGGTCACCGATGCCGTCAAGTACCTGATCGATAACGGCTACTACAAGACGATCCTGCAAAACTGGGGCGTCGCCGATGGCGCCATTCAGAGCTCGGACGTCAAAATCAATGACAACAACTCGATCGGACCGACCTGCGTGCCGTCATAGCGAGGTAATCGCGGGCCCGCGTGGCTGATCTGGTAGCGCCGCGCCCAGCGGCGATCAAGGCGGTTCCGGTCCGACACCCGGGACGCTGGGTGGCGGCGATTGTCGTGCTCGCGATCGCCGTCTACTTTGCCTATACGATCGGGACCGCGATCGGAAACGACCGGACCGCGCTGGGGCCGCATACCGGCTGGCTCGTCGTCGAAAAGTATCTCTTCAACGGGCTCATCTTTCGCGGCATCCTCGTCACCCTCGAGCTGACGGCGCTCGCCATGCTGGTCGGCATCGCCCTGGGCGTGATCCTGGCGGTGATGCGCCTGTCGCCGAACCCGGTGATGTCCTGGGTGAGCTGGCTGTACATCTGGTTCTTCCGAGGGACCCCGGTGCTGGTGCAGATCTTCTTCTGGTTCAACCTCAACCTGGTCCTCAAGAGCGTCGACATCGGGATTCCGTTCACCCCGCTCTGGCTGCACGCGAGCACGAATACCCTGATCCCGCCGTTCATGGCCGCCCTGCTGGGGCTCGGCTTGAACGAGGCGGCGTACATGGCGGAAATCGTCCGCGCCGGCATCATCTCGGTTGAGCACGGCCAGACGGAGGCCGCCCAGGCCCTGGGCATGGAACGCGGTCTCGTGATGCGCCGCATCGTGCTACCGCAGGCGATGAGGGTCATCCTGCCCCCGACCGGAAACGAAACGATCTCGATGTTGAAGACCACCTCGCTGGCATTCGGCGCTTCGGTGACGGAACTGTTCACCCGCCAGCAGCAGATCGCGACGGCGACCTATGACGTGCTCGAGCTGCTGATCGTGGCGAGCATCTGGTACCTGGTCATGACGTCAATTCTTACCGTCGGCCAGTACTACATCGAGCGGCATTTCGGTCGCGGCTCCACCCGGCAACTGCCGCCAACCCCGTTGCAGCGTTTCCGGCGGATGCTCTTCACCTTCCATGCCCCGCCGCCGGCCCCGCCCGAGTTAGTCCCGGCCGCCCCGGCCGCCCCGCCCAGCGAGCACCGTTGAGATGAGTGGCGAGCCCATGGTCAAGTCGGAAGCGGTGCACAAAAACTTCGGGAGGCTCGAGGTCCTTCGCGGCATCGACCTCGAGGTCAGGCCGGGGGACGTCATGTGCATGATCGGCCCGTCCGGATCGGGAAAGAGCACCTTTCTGCGCTGCATCAACCACCTCGAGAAAATCGACGCCGGCCGGCTCTCGGTCGACGGCGAGCTGGTGGGCTACCGGCAGCGCGGCGACCGGCTCTACGAGTTGCGGGATGCGGATGTCTGCAAAAAGCGCGCGGAAATCGGCATGGTCTTCCAGCACTTCAACCTCTTCCCTCATATGACGGTCCTCGAAAACCTGGTCGAGGCGCCGATTCGGGTCAAGAGGGAGAGCCGTGCCGTGGCCTCGGAGCGTTCTCGCCGCTTGCTCGATCGGGTCGGTCTTTCCGAGAAGGTCAATGCCTACCCGAGGCAACTTTCCGGTGGCCAGCAGCAACGGGTGGCCATCGCCCGCGCGCTGGCGATGCAGCCGAAGCTGATGCTGTTCGACGAGCCCACCTCGGCCCTGGATCCCGAGCTGGTCGGCGAGGTGCTGGACGTGATGCGGGCTCTTGCCGAGGATGGGATGACCATGATCGTGGTGACGCACGAGATCGGCTTTGCCCGCGAAGTCGGGGACACCCTGGTCTTCATGGACGGCGGGGTGATCGTCGAAGCCGGCAACCCCCGCGAGGTGCTGGCCAACCCACAACAGGAGCGGACCCGGTCGTTTCTGTCGAAAGTCCTCTAGCGCCCCCACCCTGCCCTCCCTTGGGTTCAATGAGTCGTCGCAACACCTCTAAATCCATGGAGGTGTTGGATGAG
>Ga0307479_10000200_pt1 | contig 56701 bp, 31 predicted proteins | sample atmos_gasesECM4C_FD_203743 | JGI IMG/M metagenome (GOLD analysis project Ga0307479, IMG submission 203743) | Hardwood forest soil microbial communities from Morgan-Monroe State Forest, Indiana, United States - atmos_gasesECM4C_515 | ecosystem: Environmental > Terrestrial > Soil > Temperate...
TTGCGCGGCATGTCCGGCGGGTTCTCGCGCGCCGCCATGCCGAACTGGGAAAGGGCCAGGCTCACCGCCGTCGCGCGCTGGGTGTAGCGCCGGTGCCAGGCGTGCATGGCGCGCGGCAGCTCGCTTGCCGCGTCGCTCACCGGCTTGGCGGCGCCGACCCGCGGCACCGCCTGCTCGCTGGCGGGAGCGCGCGACCGCCGCCACGCCTGCAGCTCCGCCTGGCTCTGCTCGGCCATGCGCTCGTGCTCCTGCCACTCCGCCCGCTTGCGCTGCAGCTCCGTCTCCGTGATGGTGACCGCCGGCTTCGCCGAGATGGGGGCCGCGGCCGCCGCGATCCCGTCCGCCCAGCTGATCTGCGCCTTCGGCGGCACGCGGAGGAGGCGCGAGACGCCGTTGATCCTGGCCGTGACGTAGTAGGTTCCCTCGGGATCGGCTTGCTTCCGCTCCGCCACCTTCTCGTCGACCTCGAAGGTCTGGAGGTCCGGGTAGATCCCGCCCTGCTGGCGCCAGGTGTCGAACGCCTCCACCGCCTCGGCCTGCTCGCTGGGCATGGCGATGAAGACCTTGTCGTTGCGCCAGCGGCAGACCGCCGTCTGCAGGGCGGTGTCCGTGCCGGAGCCGTGGTCCTTGATGGTCTGCAGGATGAATCTCACCCGCGTCTTGGCCGCCGACTCCGTCCCGTCGCTGCTCAAGAGCTTCGCGCACCCGGCGAGCGCCAGGGGCAGGACCAGACAGCACACGATGCGCCGTTTCGCTCGCGTCATGCCCAGCACCTCCATGCAAATTGCGAACGCTCCCATTCTATTGCATCCGCCTGCTGCGCGCGGCCCTCCGCGACGGCGCGCGGGGTTTTTCAGCGGCCTGCTAGAATTCCCGCCACGAGGCAAGATGACAGCTGACGAGCAGGTCGACGTCCTCATCCTCGGCGGCGCTTTCAGCGGCGCCGCGGCGGCCATCCTGCTGCGCCGCGAACGGCCGAGCGCCCGCGTGCTGGTCGTCGAGCGCGCCGCCGCCTTCGACGCCAAGGTCGGCGAAGCGACGACCGAGATGTCGGCGATGTTCCTGACCCGGCGCCTCGCGATGTGGGAGCACCTCGAGCGCGAGCACCTGCCCAAGGAAGGCCTGCGCTACTGGTTCAGCAACCGCCAGGTGACCGGCCACGCCCAGGCGAGCGAGGTCGGCGGCACGGTGCGCAGCGCGGTCTGCTCCTTCCTGCTCCGCCGCGACGCTCTCGACGAGCACCTGCTGGCGACCGCGGCGGCCGAGGGCGCCGAGATCTGGCGGCCGGCGCGGGCGACCGCGGTGGAGCTGGGCGACTTCGACCACCGCGTCACGGTCGAACGCCATGACACAGAGGGGGCGGAGGGGGGCAGGCAGGTGGTGGTCGCCTGCCGCTGGCTGCTCGACGCCACCGGCCGCGCCACCTTCCTCGGCAAACGCCTGGATCTCGTCGAGCGCAACCAGGACCACCCGACGGCGGCGGTCTGGTGCCGCTGGCAGAGGGTGCGCCATCTCGACGACCTGGCTGCCCGCGGTCCGCTTTCCCTCGCACGCGGCAACGTCTCGTCACGCCGCCTGGCGACCAACCATTACATGGGCTACGGCTACTGGGTCTGGTTCATCGCCTTGGGCAACGGCGAAACCAGCGTCGGCATCGTCTACGACAAGCGCATCCACAACCTCTCCGCGGGCAAGGACCGGGCCGCCGAGTACCGCGCCTTCCTCGCCGCCATCCCTGCCGCCGCCGAGCTGCTCGACGGCGCGCGGATGCGCGGCGAGGACCTGCGCTCCTATTCCCACCTCGCCTACTCGACACGGCAGTACATGGGCGCCGGCTGGGCCCTCGTCGGCGACGCCGCGGCCTTCCTCGACCCCTATTACTCGCCCGGCCTCGACCATGCGAGCTTCAGCGTCGAGGCCACGGTCGCGGTTGCCGGCGCCGAGATCGCCGGCGAGCTGCGCGGCGCTCCGCTTCAGGCTCGCATTGCCGAGCACAACGAGACGTTCGTGCGCTCCTACCATCGCTTCTTCGCGGCCGTCTACCGCGACAAGTACCTTTACATGGGCGAGCACGACCTGCTGGCCGCCGCTTTCCTTCTCGACACCGCGCATTACTACATCTTCGTGGTCATCCCGGCCTACCGCTTCTTCGGCCGCTTCCACTGGATGCCGGTGCTCGGTCCACGGCCGGCCTTCTTCAGCTATCACCTGATGCGCTGGTACAGCCGCCGCTTCCGGGCGATTGCGCTGGCGCGCCGCGCCGCCGGCGAGGACGGGCGGCGCAACCACGGGCGCCGCGTACGGGCCTACTTCGATCTCGACCTCGCGCCGTTCCGCATGGGGCTCCGGGGCCTGGGCCTGTGGGGGCGCGCCGAGCTCGACCATTGCCGCCTGCGCCTGCTGCGACTCCTGCGCCCGGGCCGGGCGGCCGGCCGCGCTGCCAGCCGCTCGGCCGGCCAGCCTGCCGGCACGTGGCCGGCGGCCACGCCTTCCCTCTCCGGCGGCGCCGAGCTGCCGCGCGAGAAAAACTGAGCTCATTCGCGGCGCAGCGCCGCGGTCGGGTCGATGCTCATCGCGCGGCTCGCAGGCAGGTAGCACGCGGCCGCGGCGACGACCAGCAAGACAGCCGCCACGCCGAGGAAGGTCGGCGGATCGGTCGGGCTCACGCCGAAGAGCAGATGGCCGAGCAGGCGGGTGAGCCCCGCCGCGGCGGCCAGCCCCAGGGCGGCGCCCGTGATTGCCGCCCTGGCGCCCTGCCGCAGGACCAGGGCCAGCACGTCGCCGCGCCGCGCGCCGAGGGCGATGCGCAGGCCGATCTCGTGGGTCCTCTGCCCCACCAGGTACGCGGTCACCCCGTAGATGCCGATGCCGGCCAGCGCCAGCGCCACGAGCGCGAAGCTGCCGAGCAGGATCATCGCGAAGCGCCGCGCGGCGAGCGACGCGCCGACGATCTCGTTCATGGTGCGCAGGCCCGAGACCTCGATCTCGGCGCTCACCCCCCGCAGGGCGCGCCGGACGGCGGCGAAGACCGCGGGCGCGCCGGGCGACGAGCGCACCACGATCGCGGCGTTGCTGGGAGTGTGCGCCATCGCGGCGTCCGGCATCTGCATGAAGGGGAGATAGACCTGGGCCCGCAGGGGTTGATGGCCGTCCGTGTCGAGCCCCCACTGCTTGACGTGGCCGGCGACGCCGACGATCTCGGCGCGGCTGGCGCCGCCGCTCAGGTCGAGGCGCTGCCCAAGGGGATCCCGGCCGGCGAAGAACTGCCGGGCGAAGACCTCGTCGACGACGACCACCGGGGCGGAACGCTCGTCGTCGTGGGCGTCGAAGAAGCGGCCGCGTAGCAGCGCGATGCGCATCGTCCGCAGGTATCCGGGCTCGACGATGTAGCGCACCGCCGAGCTCATCGCGTTCTCGCTCGGCGGCCGCGGCTGGCCGTCGAGCCAGAACAGCGCCTGGTCGCCGATGACCAGCGGCTGGGCCCCCCAGGTCAGGGACGCAGCCACGACGCCCGGGACCGCCGCCAGCCTGCCCTCCACCTCGCGCCACCGGGCACGGATCGCCTCGGGTCTCGCGGTCATCATCGCCGGCGGCAGGGCGAGGTTGGCCGTCGTCACCTGCTCGGGCCGAAAACCAGGATCGACGCGCCACAGCTGGCCGAGGCTGCGGATCAGCAGGCCGGCGCCGATCAGCAGCACGAGCGCCGCCGCCGTCTCGATCGCCACCAGGGCGTCCTGGGCGCGATGCCGCGCGCCGCTCGCGCCGGCGCCGCCCTCGGTTCGCGTCCCGTGCCCGCCGGCGCGCGCCGTCCTTGCCGCCGGCACCACGCCGAAGAGCAAGCCCGCGCCGAGCGAGATCGCCAGGGTGAAGCCGAGGGCACGGACGTCGACCCCGACGTCCTCGGCGCGCGGCAGGGCGGCAGGCAGCAGGCCCAGCGCCGCCCGCGTGCCCCACGCTGCCAGCAGCGCCCCCAGCGCTCCTCCCGCCACCGCCAGCAGGACGCTCTCGGTCAGCAGCTGGCGGACGAGCCGTCCCCGGGTGGCTCCCAGGGCGGCCCGGACCGCGAGCTCGCCGGCGCGGCCGGTCGCACGGGCGAGCAGGAGGTTGGCGACGTTGACGCAGGCGATCAGCAGCACGCAGCCGACGGCGCCGAGCAGCACCAGCAGCACCGGCCGCACGTCGCGGACCACCTCGTCCTTGAGCGGCACGAGGGTCGCGCCGACGCCCTGGTCGTCGGCGGGATAGGCGGCGGCGAGATTGCGCGTGACGCGCTGCAGGTCGGCGCGCGCCTGCTCGATGGTGACGCCGGGCGCGAGCCTGCCGACGCCGTGGATCATCATGCCGAAGGCGCGGCGCCGCAGCCACGGGTTGGCCCATTGGCCGATGGGGACGTACAGGTCGGCGGGATTGAAACCCGAGATCTGCAGCCCGAAGCGCCCCGCCACCACCCCCACGATCGCATACGGTCGCCCGTCGAGCGTCAGGCTTCTGCCCAGCACGTCCCGCGCGGCGCCGAGCTTGCGCCGCCACAGCGCTTCGCTGATGATCACCAGGGGCGCCGCGCCGATCTCGTCCTCGCCCGCGGCGAAGCCGCGGCCCAGCAGCGGCTTCACCCCCAGCAGCGAGAAGAAATCAGCCGACACGAGCTGCGCGTCGAGCTGCTCGGCCTCGCCCCTCCCGGTCAGGCTGAAGCCGGATTCGCGGGCGATGGCGATGGCCGAGAAGGTGCGGTTCAGCCGCTGCCAATCACGGAAGTTCGGGTACGAGATGGAACCGTTCTCGAGGTTCGGCCTCCTGGCATGGAGCCTGACCAGCTGCTCCGGATGCGGAAAAGGCAGCGGCTTCCACAGCACGCCGTCGACGACCGAGAACAGGGCCGTGTTGGCGCCGACGCCGATCGCCAGGGTGAGCACCGCGACGGCGCTGAAGCCGGGGTGGGCGCGCAGCTGCCGCAGCCCGTAGCCCAGGTCGCGCACCAGGGTCTCGAGCGGCTCGATGCCGCGCGCCTGCCGGCAGGACTCCTTGACCTGGTCGAAACCGCCGAACGCCAGCCGCGTGCGACGCCTGGCCTCCTGCCGCGTCAGGCCGGCCTGCATGCGCTTCTCGACCTCGCGCTCCCAGTGGAAGCGCAGCTCCTCGTCCAGCTCGGCCTCCACCGCGCGCCGCCGCAGCAGGAAACGCAATCGACAGGCGAGATCGCTCAACACATCATTTCTCCTTGGCCGCCCCCTTCTGCTTCTACAGGGAGAGCCTACAGCGCCACTTGTCGAAGCGCAAGGGGTGCATCAGGGTGCGTCAACCGCCTGGCGGCGGCGCCGCCTGCCTGCATGCGGGAGTGCCGCGGAGGAGGCTTCCGGCTTGCGACGCCGCGAGCGCAAAGCCCTGGCTGCTCGCCGTGTCCGCAAGCGAGCGCAGCGCGCCGCAGCCCCGGGCGGTCTCGCCGGCGGCGAGGTCGGCCGCGGCGAGGAGGCCGCGCGCCTCGAACAGCAGGTCGGGATGTGGCGACGAGGCGAAGCGCCGCAGCGTTTCCTCGAGGCCGCGCCTGGCGGGCAGCGGCTGCTTGGCGGCCAGCGCCAGCCTGGCGCCGGCGAGCGCCAGGATCAGCCGCGTCTCGGCCTCCCTGGCCGCCGGCGACCGCAGGTCGGCGGCGGCGAGTGTCCGCCGGGCGGCGGCGAGCTTCCCCTGTCCGACCTGGGACTCAGCGAGCAGGCCCGTGACCAGCGGCGAGGGGCGGTGATAGCCGACCGCCAGCTGGTCCGCCGCGGCCTGGCGCAGCGTGCCCTCGGCGGCGGCGAACTGCCCCGCCATGAGCTGCAGGCGAGCCAGGAAGGCGCGCGTCGCCGGCAATGCCATGCGCAGCGCGCCCGCGCTCTCGATCGCGAGCGCCTGGCGCAGCGCGCTCTCGGCGGCGGCGAAGTCGTTCTCCTGCATGGACAGGATGCCGAGAGCCTCCAGGGCGCCGGACTCGAGGTCCGGGCGGTGGACCTCGCGCGCCAGCCGCAGGGCGTCGAGCAGATGGGGCCGCGCCAGCCGTAGATTGCCGTCGGCGGTTCGCACGCTGCCGATGTTGAGCTCGGCGAGGCTCTCCTGGGGCCTGATCCGCGCCTCGCGGGCGAGGCGCAGCACCGCTTCGAAGTGGACGCGCGCGGTGTCGAGGGCGTCGTTCTGGACCTCGAGGACGGCCAGGTCGTTGAGCGCGCGCATCTCGCCTTCGCGGTTGCCGAGCTCCGCGTCGAGGCTGACGGCGTCTTGCAGGAGCTTCTCGATCCTGGCCTTCTCGACCCGCCCCCACAGCACGTTGGCCAGCGACAGGAGGGCGCCGGCCTCGCCGGCCGGGTCCCCGGCGCTGCGGAAGCCTTGGAGGGAGCGTTCGTAGAAGCCCTGGGCCTCCTCGACCTCGCCCTGCCGCTGCCGGACGGCGCCGATCACGGCGAGCGCGTGCGCGGCTCCCAACTCGTTGCCGGCCGCCTCGAAGATCGCCAGCGCCTGCTCGCCGAGCGCCAGCGCCTGCCGCGTCCGGCCGGCTCGCGCCGCCAGGATGCCAAGGCGGCTCAGGGCCTCGCCGGTGCCGTCCTTTGAGCCCAGCCGGCGATAGAGCTCCTGTGCCGCGTCGAGCGCCCGGGCCGCGCCCGCCGGATCGCCGGCGGCGGCCCGGGCATCGCACTCTTCGATCTCGGCCGCGGCAAGGACGAAGCCCTCGCCGGCGTGTCTCGCCCCGTCCTCGGCGGCGAGCGCCGCCGCGAGCGCCGCGCGGGGGTCCGAGAGGCGGTTGTGCGCCCGCGCCGCGAGCAGGTCGACGCCGGGCGCGCGCGCCGGATCGACGCCGCCGCCCCGGAGCGCCCGCAGGGTCTCGAGGCTGGCGCCCGGGTTCCCCGCCGCCAGCTGGCTCTCGGCGAGCTGCAATCCCAGGTCGGCATCGTGCGGCGACAGGTTCCACAGCACCCGTTGCAAGCCGGCCGCTCCGCGCGGATCGCCGCCGGCCCGGCGCGCGATCGCCGCGATCGCCAGGCGCTGGCGCTCCGGCAGGCGGCCCGACAGCTTCTCCGCCGCAGCCGCCTCCTGCCGGGAGCTCTGGTTGCGCCCCAGCCCGGCGCAGACGCGGGCCAGGGCCGCGTGCGACAGGGCGAAGCCGGGGTCCGCGGCCAGCGCGCGCCGGAGCACCGCGTAGGATTCCGGCAGCTCGCCTCGCGCGAGCAGCCCTTCGCCCCGTGCATAAAGGCCCGCGGCGAGCGGCGACGCGGGACGCAAGGCCCGCGCCGCGGCGCGCTCCGCCGCCGACTCGGGGCCGGGGCCCGCTGCCGCGTCTGCGGCCGCGCCGGAGCCGCCGAGCACGCCGGGAGCCCTTCCCTGGCGCGGCGGTCCTTCAGGCGAGAGCCCCAGCAGCGCCGCCAGCAGGCACGCCGCGCCGGCCCACGACAGCGTGCGGGGCCGGGACCCGCGGGCCGCGGCGGCGGCCGGCGGCGGCAGCTGCGAAAGCCCGGCCGCCAGATGGCGGGCGACGGCCCCGGCGCTCCGCGGCCGGTCCCCCGGCGACGCGGCCAGGCAGCGCTCCAGCGTCCGGCGCCAGCTCGCCGGCAGCGCCGCCGTGGCCGTGGCGGCGGGAAGGCTCTCCGGGCGGGAGCCAGGGAGCCGTCCGGCGACGATCTCGAGGATCACGACGCCGAGCGCGTAGACGTCGCTGGCCGGCGTCACCCGGCCGCCGCCCAGCAGCTCGGGCGCTACGTAGGGCCGCGTGCCGTGGCCGCACCCGGCGCCGGCGGCCGCGGGTTGGGCCAGGCCGAAGTCGGCGACGACCGCGCGGGGTCCTCCGGGCCTGGCCTCGAGCAGCACGTTGCCGCTCTTGAAGTCGCCGTGCACGACCTGGCAAGCGTGGGCCGCATCCAGGGCATCCGCCAGCTGCCGGACGATCGGCAGCGCCGCGGCCGGCGTCAGCGGCCCGCCGCGCGCCAGGCGCCGCGACAGCGTCTCGCCGGAGATCAGCTCCATGACCAGCACCAGCCTGCCGGCGACGCTGCCGCGACCGTCGCCGGCAGGCGCGGCGGAGTGCTGGAACACGTCGAAGATCCGGCAGACGTTCGGATGGGTGATCCGCCGCGCCAGGAGCACCTCTCGCCGCAGCGAGGCGCGGCCGTCGGGGGCGCCGTCCAGCTCGGGCCGCAGGACCTTGATGGCCACGTCCTGGCCCAGCTCGAGGTCGGCGGCCGCGAAGACCTGGGACATCCCGCCCTCGCCCAGCAACCGCCTGATGTGGAAGCGGCCGGCGACGACCTCGCCGGGGAGGAAGATCGGCCCGGCCGGCTGGGCCGGCTCGCCCGGCTTGCCCGCGATGCCCGGGATGTTCGGGGCGCCGGCCTCGCCGAGCGCCAGGGTTTTCGTCGCCGGTCCGTCGCCGGCAGGTCGATGCCGACCGTGCATCAGGCGTCCTCGTTCGCCGCCCGGGCCCGCCGATGCTCGCGCCGGAAGCGACGGCGGTCGCTGCAACCCTGCACCGCGGGCCGGAGTGCATGGCGAAGGTAGCAGAGTGCGCGACGGAAGGACATCCACTACGCTTACGGCATGGGCCGCAGAGCCGTACGCTCGTCGAGCGCCGCCAGGCCGCGGCGGCAGCCCGCGGCCGCCCCGGCGGCGGGCTCGCGGCGATGGCGGCGGGGGCGGCTGGCTGGCAGGTTGCTGCCGCCGCTCCTGGCGGCGCTCGCTCCCCTGCTCCTCTACTGGCCGACGACGGGCTACGGTTTCGTGCTCGACGACACCGTGCTCTTCCGCAGCAGCCCGTCGCTCGCCGATCTCGGCAGCATTCCGCGCGGGTTCCTGACCGACGTCGGCGGGCTGCGCAAGGGCGGCGGCACGGTCATCAGCAGCTTCTACCGGCCCGTCTTCCTGGCGCTCTCGACGCTCTACTACCAGGTCGCCGGCGGCAGGCCCTTTGCCTGGCACCTCGCGGCGGTCATCCTGGCCTGCCTGATCGGCGTGCTGGCCTATGGGTTCCTCCTGCGCCTCGGCTTCTCACCCGTCCTCGCGCTGCTGGCCGCGATCGTCTTCTCGCTGCACCCCGCGCACGTCAGCTCGGTCGCCTGGGCTTCGGGTCTGCAGGAGCTGCTCGCGGCCCTGTTCGTGCTGCTGGCCCTGCACGCGGCGCTCTGGGGCGCCGGGCGGGGTGCTGACCGGAGCGGCGCCCGAGGCGCCGGCAGGCCGGAGCGGAGCGACGTCGCGCCGGTGGCCGTGGCGGCGGCCGCCTACGCCCTAGCGCTGCTTTCGAAGGAGGTTGCCATCGGGCTCCTGCCGTTTTCGGCGGTGTGGGCCCTGGCCACCGCGCGGACCGAGCCGCGGCTCTCGCGCCGGCTCTGGAAGCTCACCGGCGCCCTGGCGGCGGTGACCGTCCCGTACCTGGCGGTCCGCATCGCCGTGCTGGGAGGCTTGGCCCAGCCGGCGGTCAACGCGCCGCGTCTCGCCGCCTCCCTGCCTGCCGTGCCGGTCGCCTTCGCCACCTATCTGCGCCTCCTCCTCTGGCCTGCCGGCTTCGCCTTCTTCCGCCCCGAGCGCCCCCGCTTCGGTCCGCTCGACACGCCCGTCCTCCTCTCGGTCGCCATCGCGGCCGCCCTGGTCTCGCTCGCCGCCTGGGCCTGGAAGACCAGTCACCCGCTACTGCTGCCGATCGGCTGGTTCATCGCCTGGCTGCTGCCGGTGCTCAACCTCTGGGTCCTGGCGCCGCAAGCCATGGTGACCGACCGGTACCTGTTCCTGCCGTCGCTCGCGCTCCCCTGGAGCCTCGCCCTGATCAAGCCGCGGCGCCTGGCCGTGGGGGTGCTGGCCCTCGCCGCCGTGGCCTGCGGCCTCCTCGCCGCCCGCTACTCGGCGATCTTCGAGAACGAGAGGACGTTCCTGGCCGCCATGGAGAAGGCCGAACCGACCAGCCCGCTGGTTTTCGAGGAAGAGGGGCGCCTGCTGCTCAAGGACGGCAACCTGCCGGCGGCGCGCGCCGCGCTGACCCGCGCCGTCGAGCTCGACCCGGCCGCCCCCCGGGCACTGCTCGACCTCGGCGACCTCGAAAGGCGAGATCGCCAGTTCGACGCGGCCGAGCGCCACTACCGGCAGGCCCTGGTCGTCGAACCCTATGCCAGCCGTCCCTTCAAGCTGCTGGCGCTCGACCTGGCGCGGGCCGGCGAGCGCGTCAGGGCTTTCGCGCTGGTCGAGGAGGCGGCGCGGCGCTGGCCCGGCGATTTCGAGGTGCAGTTGCTCGCCGCGCTCTATCGCGGCGCCGCCGGCGAGCGGCAGCAGGCGGCTGCCGCGTTCGAGGCCGCCCGCCGCCTTCGCCCCGCCGATCCGGCGGTCGCCGGGGGTCTCGACGCGGCCCTGGCGCGCCTGCTCCCGACCGTGCTGCCGTCGCCGCAATAAAAGAGGGGTCAGCCTGGCAGGCGCCGGCTCGCGTTCGCGGGCGCCTCGCGGGCGCCCTGGGACAGTGCCGCCGCACACCTCGTCCGCGGGGCGCCGGCGGGCCGGCCGGGCGTTGCCGCCGTCGGCGACCGGCGCAGCGAGCATCGCTCGCCGGCAGGGGTGCCCGAAGGGGTGGGGCGCCCGGCGAGATGCCCCCTGGCGACGGCGGACCGCGGCGCCTCGGCCCTGGCCGCGGCCGGTCGCGCCGCCGCCTGCTCCGCCGGCGAGGTCAGCAAGGCCGCCGCCGTCATTCCCAGGGCGGCCAGGGAGATGGCGAGCACGAGGAAAGACTCGAACCGACCCGGAGCCGACCGACCCGTGGGAGATGCCATACTGCTTGTACGCAGGCGCAGCGGTTTGGTTCAGGACGCGGGCCCCGCGCGCGCCTACGGCCAGATGCCGCGCAGCTCGGTGACCGCGGACACCCTGCCGAGAGCCAGGACGTAGGCGGCGACGCGCGGGTCCACCGCCAGGCGCTCCGCGATGTCGAAGACCTCGTGGAAGGACTTGACCATCTTCCGGCGCAGCTTGGCGTTGACCGTCGCCTCGTCCCACTGCTCGTCCTGCAGGTTCTGCACCCATTCGTAATAGGAGACGGTGACGCCGCCGCCGTTGCACAGGATGTCCGGGACCACCACCACGCCGCGCCTGGCGAGGATCTCGTCGGCGTCCGGCGTGGTCGGGCCGTTGGCCGCTTCGGCCACCAGCTTGGCGCGGATGCGGGCGGCGTTGCGGCGCGTGATCTGGTTCTCGAGCGCCGCCGGCACCAGCACGTCGCAGTCGAGCTCGAGGAGCTCCTCGTTGCCGATCCTCGAGGCGCCCTTGAGGCCGGCCACGCTCCCGGTCTTCGCCTTGTGGGCCTGGATCCTGGCCACGTCGAGGCCCTTGGCGGCGGCGGCGCCGCCGGTCGAATCGCTCACCGCGACGATCGTCGCCCCGCCCTCCGCGGCCAGCCGCGCGAAGTGCGCGCCGGCGTTGCCGAAGCCCTGCACCGCGACGCGCGCCGCCGCCAGCGTCTTGACGCCCGCCACCAGCCCGCGGCCGATCGCCTCCTCGACGCAGACCAGCGCGCCGCGGGCGGTCGCCGTGGCGCGCCCGTAGGAGCCGCCCAGGGCCAGCGGCTTGCCGGTCACCACCGGCAGGTTGTTCTGCCCCTTGTGCGTCATGTCGAAGGTGTCGAAGATCCACGCCATGGTGGTCTCGTCGGTGTAGACGTCGGGGGCCGGGATGTCCACCATCGGCCCGAGCGCCGAGCCCAGCTGGGTGACGAACCGGCGGGTGATGCGCCGCTTCTCGTCGTTGGAAAGATGCTTGGGGTCGCAGATCACGCCGCCCTTGGCGCCGCCGAAGGGAATGTCCATCACCGCCGTCTTCCAGGTCATCCATGCCGCCAGCGCCTTGACCTCGTCCTCGGTGACGTCGGGGTGGTAGCGGATGCCGCCCTTGTAGGGGCCGCGCGCACTGTTGTGCTGCACGCGGAAGCCGGTGAAGACGCGGATGGAGCCGTCGTCCATGCTCACCGGGAACTCGATCCGCAACAGGCGCTCGGGCCGCCGCAGGTAATCCAGCAAGCCGTTCTTGCCCTGGACGTGAGGCAGGGCCCGGTCGAGCTGGGTCTGCGCGATGTGGAACGGATTGAGGTCTTCGGCGGCGCGCGAGCGTACGGCCATGCAGCAACCTCCTCTCGAAGCGGCGTTTGAGCTGCTGCGGATCTTACGCCCTAACTCCCATCGCGGGAAGCGCTGGCCGCGGCAGCTCCGCGCGCTCGAGGACCCGCCTCAGCTGGCGCGCCAGGCCGGCGACCAGCGGCGGCTGCAACATGGTGTAGTGGTCGCCTGCCACGTCGTGGATCTCGACCCCGCCCCGGGCGAGGGACCGCCAGGCCTCGCGCAGCGCCGGCGAGGAGCGCCGCTTCGTCTTGAAGATGGTCACCGGCCCCGGGTAGGGGCCGGGGACGTAGTGCAGCAGCAGCTCGCCGTGCCGCCTGATCCGCTCGAGCTGGGCGGCCAGGCGCGCCGGGTCGGCCTGCGCGGCCGGGAGGCCGGCCTGGCGCGCGGCCGCCGCGGCAAGGCGCAGGACCTCCGCCTGCCCAAGCCGGCGCAGGTCCTCGCGCCGCAGCGGCAGCGCGATCCCGAGGTTGGCGACGTCCCGGAGGAACCAGGCGGCGAGGGCCGCCTCGTCGAGCGACCTGCCCCGGGCGCTCCCGTTTCCCTGTACCGGAGCCTTTCCCGGGATCTCCGGCCCTGGGCTGCCGGCGCCGGCCGGGACCGGCGGCGGGTCCGGCGGATCGATCAGGACCAGCATCTCCGGCGCGGCCGCGCGTGCCGCCAGCTGCCGGGCCATCTCGAAGGCGACGGCGGCGCCCATCGACCAGCCGCCGAGCAGGTGGGGTCCGCGCGGCCGCCGGGCGAGCACCGCCTCGAGGTGGTGGGCCGCCATCTCGCCGAGCGTCGCAAACGGCCTCCGGCCGGAGCCGAGCTCCGGCGCCTGCACGCCGTAGAACGGGCGGCCGGGACCGAGGCCACGCGCCAGGTCCCGGTAGCAGAGCACGCCGCCGCCGACGGGATGCACGCAGAAAAACGGCGGCTCCTGGCCGCCCGCCTGGATCTCCACCAGCGTCTCGGTCTGCCCGCCATTCCGGCCCGACCGCAGGGCGGCCGCCAGGCGCTCGACGGTGGGAGCCTGGAAGAGGATCGAGATGGGCAACCGCTCGCCCAACCGTTCTTCGAGGGTCGCCATCAGCCTCACCGCCAGCAGCGAATGCCCGCCGAGGTCGAAGAAGCTCTCCGTGACGCCGATCGGGCCGCGGCCCAGGACCTCCTCCCATGCCTCCACCAGCTGTGCTTCGAGCCGGTCCCGCGGCGGCGCCGGCGGCGTGTCCCGCTGGCGATTCGCGGCCGGCGGCAGCCCCGATCTCTCGAGCGCCCGCCGGTCGACCTTCCCGGCGGCGGTCAGCGGCAGCTCGGCGCAGGCGACGATCTCCGCCGGCACCAGCTGCTCCGGCAGCCGCTCCCGCAGCGACTCGCGCAGCTTGGCGGCGTCGAGCGCCGTTCCCGCCGCCGGCACCACGTGGGCCACCAGGCGGCGGCCGAGCCAGCCGGCATCACGGACGCTCACCGCCGCGGTCCGCACCGCGCCCGAGGCGGCGAGCGCCGCCTCGATCTCGCCAAGCTCGATGCGGAAGCCGCGCAGCTTCACCTGCGAGTCCGTCCGCCCCAGGAACTCCAGGTTGCCGTCGGAGCGGTGCCGGCACCGGTCGCCGGTGCGGTAGAGGCGCGCTCCGGCCGTCCCGCTCGTCGCATCCGGGACGAACCGCTCGGCGGTGAGATCGGGTCTGCCGAGGTAGCCTCTCGCCACCGTTGCCCCGCCGATGAAGAGCTCGCCGGCGGTCAGCATCGGCACCGGCCCGCCCTCGCCGTCGAGCACGAAGAGCCGAGCGTCGGGGAGCGGCCGGCCGATCGGCAGCGGGCCGTCGCCGGTGCGGCCGGCCGGGATCTCGTGGACGCAGCAGCCGACGACCGTCTCGGTCGGTCCATATTCGTTGACGATGCGGGTGGCGGGCGCATGATCGCGCCACAGGCGCAGCTGGGCGCCGTACAGCTGCTCGCCGCCGACGACCAGCGCGCCGGCGGCCGCCTGCACGTCCGCCGGCGCCAGGAAGTGCTGCAGCAGGTCGAGGTGCGCGGGAGTGAGCTTCACGAAGCCGAAGCCGCCCTCGCCCAGCGCCCGGCCGAGCCCCTCGATCCCCTCCCCCGCGGGCACCAGCGCCACCTCCCGGCCGGTTATGAGCGGCGCGAAGACGCTCGTCACGGTGAGATCGAACGTCAGCGGCGAATGCAGGGGAGCGCCGCGCCCGGCGCTGTCAGCGCCGCCGCGGCCGAGGTATGCGCCGGCGCTCCACCGCAGGTAGCTGGCCAGCCCCGCATGCGAGACCATGACGCCCTTCGGCCGGCCGGTCGAGCCCGAGGTGTAGAGGATGTAGGCCAGGTTCTCGGGTGTCACCGCGCCGTCCGGCGGCAGCGTCTCGCCGGCCGGCGCCCCGGGCTCGGACGCGGCGCCGGAGCCACCGTCGCCCCCGCCGCCTGGATCGCTCGCGTCGCTCTCCTCGATCGCCACGATCGCGTCCCTGACTGCGAACGGTGCCGGCACCGCGAGCCCGTCGCCGGCGCCCACAGCGCCCGCCGCCGCCTCCACGCGCAGGCGCTCGGCCAGCCGCCGCTCGGCGACGAGCACGGCGGCGCCGCAGTCCTCGATCAGGGAAGCCTGCCGCCGCCGCGGCCAGGCCGGGTCGAGCGGCACGTAGGCTCCTCCCGCCGCGAGGACCGCGAGGATCGCGACCACGGCGCCCGGGCCGAGCGGCAGCAGGATACCGACGGGCACGTCGGGCCCGACGCCGGCGGCGCGGAGTCTCCAGGCAAGCCGGCTCACCCGCCGGGCCAGCTCGCCGTAGGTCATCCGCGCGGTTTCCCAGGTCAGGGCCACGGCGTCGGGCTTCGCCCGCGCCTGCGCCGCGAAAAGCCGGTGCGCGAGCCGTGGCGCCGGGTCGTCCGGAATGCCGCCGCTCCATTCGACCAGCAGCTGATGCCTCTCGGCCGCGGCGAGCCCAACGCACCGGTCGTGCCGCGCCGCGCCAAACTCCGCTGCCGCCGCCAGCGCCGCGTCGTAGCAGCGCGCCAGGCGGATGACCTGGGCCGGCTCGAACCTGCCGCGGTCGAACTTCAAGACCAGCTGCAGGCCCGGGCCGTCCGGGTCGCGGGCAAAGGTGACGTCCAGGGGGAAGTTGGTGACGCCGAAGAAGCGCGTGGCCGCGATCTCGACCCCCGCGAGGCCGTCCAAGCGCTCGAAGGTGTGGAAGTGGACGTAGGTGAACGCGGTTTCGAACAGCGGCTGCGTGCTTCCCTCGCTCCGCCGCAGCTCGGCGATCCTGGCCATGGGAAAGCGCCGATAGGGCATCATCTCGAGCTCGGCGGCGAAGGTCCGCTGCACCAGGCCGGACCACGTCCCGGGCGACAGCCGCAGGCCGAACGGCAGCGTGTTGAGGAAGAGGCCCAGGACGCGGTCGCCGCCGGCGACCTCGGGCCTCCCGTTGGCGACCAGTCCGGTCACCACGTCCCGCTGCCCGCAGGCCCAGGAGCAGACTTTCAAGTGCGCCGCCAGAAGCGCGCTCTTGAGGGGCACTCCGAGAGCAGCGGCCAGCGAGCCCAGGGCCGCGCAGACCTCGGCGGCAATGGGGACGGCCAGCTTCTCGATGCCGCGTCCGGAGCCGGCGGCGCCACGCTCGGCATCGTCGCGCGCTGCTGCCGCCTCGCCGTCGAGCGGCACGGGCCATGATGGCAGTATGCCGGCGCCCGGCGCGGCGGCCTTTTCCTGCCAGAACCGCCGGCATTCCTCGGACCCTAGCGCCTCCCGTTCGAGGGCGACGAAGGCGCGGAACAGTGCCGGCGGGGCCGGACGCGCCGCCGGCGCGCCGGGCGCCCGCCGCTCGGCCGCCGCGAGCAGCGGCAGGTACAGCTCGAACAGGTCGGCCATCATGGTTGCGACGCTCCAGCCGTCCAGGATGGCGTGATGCAGCAGCCAGCCCAGCTCGAGCTCCGCGGCGCCGAGGAGATGGACCTCGAAGCGCAGCAGTGGCGCCCGCGAGACATCGAACCGGTCTCGCCTGGCGCGCTCGAACCAGGCCGCCAGGGCCTCCTCCCGGGCGGCGGGAGCGAGGCCGCGCAGGTCATGCATCACCAGCGGGAGGTCCACCTCGCGGTGCACCAGTTGCAGCGGCTCGCCAAAGCCCGCCGGATGCAACGAGGTGCGCAGCACCGGGTGCCGCGCGCAAAGCGCCGCGACCGCTGCCGCCAGCGCCCGCTGGTCGACGCGCACGCGGACCCGGGCGCTCCCCACGTTGTGGTAGGCCGCCGACCCGGCGCTGAACCGGCTGTGGAAGAGCATGCCAAGCTGCAAGGCGGAGAGGGGATAAGCGTCCTCCACGCCGGCGGGAAGCCTGTCGCCGCCCCCGTCCGCGAGCTGATCGAAAGGCCGGCTCGCCCGGCCCGGCCAGGGCGGATCGGCGGTGCCGAGCGCCGCGGCCGCCGGCGGCTCGGCAGCCATTCCGCCCGCGCCGCCCGCGGTCGCCGCGCCGGCCGCGCCAACCGCAGCGAGCAGCTCGCGGATGGTCTGGTGCCGGAAGAGCTGCTGCAGGGAGAAGGCGATGCCCGCCTCGGCCGCCCGCGAGCGCACCCGCAGGCTGAGCATGGAGTCGCCGCCCAGGGCGAAGAAGTTGTCGTCGATCCCCACCCTGCCGCAATCGAGGGCTTCGGCCCAGATCGCGGCCAGGGCGATCTCCACGCGGCTGCGCGGAGCCATGAACGGCCGCGCCGCATCCCGACCGCCATCCAGGCCCTCGCCGGCGCCGGCGAGCAACGACTGGCGGTCCACGACCGCTCCGGCGTCCCCCTTCGCGGGGAGCGGACCGTCGAGCTCATGGGCCAGCTGGTGCAGCTCTCCGGCGGTCAAGAGCGGCATCGCGGAGAGTCGCGCCGCGGGGTCCGCCGCCCCCGCCGCCAGCAGGGCTTCGAGGTGGGCGCAAAGGCGGACGATCGTCGACCCGTCGAAGACGTCGGTGGCGTACTCGACCCCGCCGGTCAGCTCTCCGCCGCGATCGAACAGCGCCACCGTCAGGTCGAACTTGGCGGTGCGGCCGCGGAGCGCCAGGGGCATCGGGCGCAGGCCCTTGACCGCCGCTTCGCGCCGGTCGGCGTGCGTCAGCACGAAGAGCACCTGGAACAGCGGCGAGTGGCTGAGGTTGCGGCGCGGGGCCAGCTCCTCGACCAGCTTCTCGAACGGCAGGTCCTGGTGCAGGAACGCCTCGAGCGCCACCTCCCGCACCCGCCGCAGCAATTCTCGGAAGCTCGGGTCCCCGGCGAGGTCGGTGCGCAGCACCAGGGTGTTGACGAAGAAGCCGATCAGCGCCTCGGTCTCCAGGCGGTTGCGCCCCGCCACCGGCGTGCCGACGACGACGTCGTCCTGGCCTGCGTAGCGCGCCAGCACCGCCTGCAGCGCGGCGACGAGCGCCATGAACGGCGTCACGCCCTCGCGGCGCGCCAGCTCCGCGAGCGCCGCCGCGAGCGCCGCCGGCGGCGACCACCGGCGCCGGACGCCGCGGTGGCGGCGCACCTCGGGCCGCGGCCGGTCCAAGGGCAGATCCAGGACCGGCGGCGAGCCGGCGAGCCGTCCCCGCCAGTGGGCCAGCTCCGCGGCCAGCACCTCGCCGCGCAGCCAGCTCCGCTGCCAGCAGGCGAAGTCGGCGTACTGGACCGCCAGTTCCGGGAGCGGCGACGGCCTGCCCGCGGCGAACGCCTCGTACAGCTCCGCCAGCTCGCGCGCGAAGATCTCCCTGGACCAGGCGTCGCTGACGATGTGGTGCATGGTCACGGCCAGGGCGTGCCGCTCCGGGCCCAGCCGCAGCAGCACCACGCGCAACAGGGGCGCCGCGGCTCCCCTCCCCGGCTCGCTCCCTGCGGCCGGCCCTCCCAGATGCTCATTCGGGGAGCGCCGGCCGGACAGCTCGAACGGCACCGCCGCCTCGCGCTCGGCCAGGGCCGTCGCCTGCTCGTCCCGGCGCCGTGGCGGCAGCGCCGATAGGTCGGCCACCGGCAGGCGAAACGGGGAGCCGCCACCCGGGGATTCCGGCCAGGGCAGGACGATCTGCGCCGGCTCGCCCTCGAAAAGCTCGAACCGCGTGCGCAGCACCTCGTGGCGGCGCACGATCTCGCCCAGGCTCCGCCGCAGCGCCGCGACGTCGAGAGGTCCGGCGAGCGAGAACGCGGCCGGAACGTTGTAGATGGCACTCCCCGGCTCGAGCTGATCGAGGAAGAAGAGCCGCTGCTGCGCGAACGATAGGGGCAGGGGCGCCTGCCGGCGGCTCGCCCGGTGGGAGCCGTCGAGCGGCGGCGGTGCCGGGCGGGCGTCGCTCGCGCCGCTGCCGCCCGTCCTGGCCGCCGTGATGCGCTCGGCGAGGCCCCCCAGTGTCGGGTGCTCGAAGATCGCCCGCAGCGGCAGCTCGACCGCGAAGGCGCCGCGCAGGCGCGACAGCAGCCGCGTCGCCAGCAGCGAGTGGCCGCCGAGCTCGAAGAAGTTGTCGCCGGCTCCGGCCGGCGCGCGCCCCAGGAGGTCGGCCCACAGGCTCGCCAGCAGCTCCGCGACCGGCGACGACGGACCGCCGGACGCAGCCGCGCCTGCGGTCGGGACCCAGGCAGGGAGCGGCGCGATCGGCGCGGGCGGCGGCAGGGCCTTGCCGTCGAGCTTGCCGTGCGGCGTGCGCGGCAGCGCCGCGAGGACGACCACCGCCGAGGGTGACATGTGCTGTGGCAGCCGCGCCGCCAGGAACTGGCGCAGCTCGGCCACCGCCGGCGCCGCCGCGCCCGCGGCCGCCACCACGTAGGCGACCAGCCCGGCCCTCCCGGGCGCTTCCTCCCAGGTCCGCACCGCCGCCTCGCGCACCGCCGGATGACGGGCCACCGCCGCCTCGATCTCCCCCAGCTCCACGCGGAAGCCCCGGATCTTCACCTGGTGGTCCAGCCTGCCGAGGAACACCAGCTCGCCCCGCGGCGTGCCGCGCATCACGTCGCCGCTGTCGTACATGCGCGCCCCGGGCCGCCGCGCGTAGGGGTCCGGCACGAACCGCTCGGCGGTCGCCTCGGGCCGGCCGAGATAGCCGCGCGCCAGGCAGTCGCCGCCGATGTAAAGCGTTCCCCGGCTTCCCGGCGGCACCGGCAGCAGCCGTTCGTCGAGCAGGTAGGCCAGGGCGTTGGCGATCGGTCGGCCCACCGGCGCGGCGGCCGAGAAGCTCGCGCCTTCCGGGCCGGACACCCGGTACATCAGCATGCCAACCGTCGCCTCGGTCGGACCGTAGTGATTGAAGACGGTGCAACCGGGCGCCGCTGCCCGCAGGCTCGACAGCCAGGCGAGCCGCGACGCCTCGCCGCCGACGATCAGCCACCGGCGCGGCAGCAGCCCGCCGCCGGACCCGGAGAGGAGCGCGGCCAGGTGGGTCGGCGCGATCTTGAGACAGTCGATCGGATGGCGCGCGAATTCCGCCGCCAGGGCCGCGGCGTCCAGGGCGCGTTCGCGCGGGATCACGTGCAGGCAGCCGCCGGTCACCAGCGGCGGAAAGATGGCGGTGACGCAGGAGTCGACGGTCAGGGGCTGCACCATGGCGAAGCCGGCTCCGAGCGCGAGCCCCAGGCGCTCGGCGATCGCCAGGACGTAGTTGGCGACCGCGCCGTGCGGCACTCCCACTCCCTTGGGCTGGCCGGTCGAACCGGAGGTGTAGAGCACGTAGGCGAGGTTTTCGGCCGCCGCCGCCAGTCCCTGGGGAGGACGGCCGACCGCGACCGCCGCCTCGCCAGGCGGCGCATCGTCCGCCGCCGCCAGGTCGATGGCGGTGGTCGAACCATGCCAGGCGCTCAGCGCTTCGCCGCGCGACAGCATCACCGAGATCCCGGCATCCGCGACCGTTGCCGCGAGGCGCTCCGCCGGCGCTCCCGGGTCGAGGGGAACGTAGGCGCCGCCGGCCGCGAGCACGCCGAGCAGGCCGACGATCGCCGGCACGGACGGCTCGGCCAGCAGGCCGACCGTCGTCTCCGGTCCGACACCGGCCTCCCGCAGGCGGCGCGCCAGGCCCGCTGCCCGCCGCTCGAGTTGCCGGTAGGTCAGCGCCTCGCCCTCGCACCGCACCGCCACGGCGTCGGGCGTGCGCCGCGCCTGCGCCGCGAAGAGCGCATGCAGGCATGGCGGCGGCGGTCCCGCCGGCGCGCCCGCGCCGTCGAGCGTTCCCGCCGCGCGCCACGCCGTATCGTTCCACTCGCGCAGGAGCTGCGCTGTCTCGGCCTCGCCCAGCAGCGGGGCTTCCCACACCGGGGCCGCCGGCGCCGCGGCCAGCTCCGCCAGGAGCCGCTGCCAGTGCGCCAGCATCCTGCCCGCGGTGGCGCCGTCGAAGAGGGCCGTCCGGTAGGAAAGGGTTGCCGCCAGGCCGGGCCCCGCCGGCAGCACCGTCAGGCTCAGCTCGAAGCGGGCCTCGTCGCTTTCCAGCTCGATGGCCGAGATCGCCAGATCCGGCAGCCTCAGCTCTTCCCGCGGCGCGTTCTGCAAGGTCAGGAGCGCCTGGAACACCGGGCTGTGCGCCAGGTCGCGGCGCGGCGCCAGCTCCTCGACCAGCTTCTCGAACGGCAGGTCCTGGCGGGCGTAGGCGCCGAGACACGCTTCCCGCACCCGGCCGAGCAGGTCCTGCCACGAGGGGTCGCCCGCCAGCTCCCCGGGAATCGCCAGCAGGTTGACGAAGAAGCCGATCAGGCCTTCCGTTTCGGCGTGGTTGCGGTTTGCGATCGGCGTGCCGACGACCAGCCGCCGCTGGCCGGCATGGCGCCCCAGCAGCGCCTGGAAGGCGGCAAGGAGGACCATGAACACGGTCACCCCGTGGCGCCCGCACGCCGCGCGCAGCGCGTCCGCGAGCGCCGGCGGCAGCGTCAGGCGGCGCCGGGCGCCGCGGAAGTCGGGCGCCGCCGGTCCCGGCCTGTCCGCCGGCAGGTCGAGCGCCGCGGGCATGCCGGCCAGCCGCTGCCGCCACCAGCCCAGCTGCTCGGCCAGCGTGCCGCCGGCCAGCCAGGCCCGCTGCCAGCAGGCGAAGTCGGCATACTGCACCGGCAGCTCCGGCAGCGGCGACGGGCACCCGGCGAGGGCCGCGGCGTAGAGCGCCGTCAGCTCGCGGGCCAGCACCGCGATCGACCAGCCGTCGGCGGCGACGTGATGCGCGACGAACAGCAGCAGGTGATCGCCGGCGCTCAACCGCAGCAGCCGGACACGCAGCAGCGGCCCCCGCGCCAGATCGAAGGGCAGCCGCGCCAGCCGCCCCGCCAGCCGCAGGGCCTCCGGCTCGCGCCGCGCCCACGGCAGCGCCGCGAGGTCGATCGCGCCGATCGGGAAGGCGGCGGGAGAGGCGGCGGCCACCCGCTGGACGGGCCTGCCGCCGGCGCTGCCGAAGCGGGTGCGCAGGGTCTCGTGGCGGCGCACCACCCCGGCGAAGGCGCCCGCGAGCGCCGCCGGCCGCAGCGTCCCGCGCAGCCGCAGCAACGCCGGCAGGTGGTACCACGCGCTGCCCGGCGCCAGCTGATCGAGGAACCACAATCGCTCCTGGGCAAAGGAGAGCGGGAGGTCGCCGCCACGCTCCGCGCGCACGATCGGCGGCGGCGGCGACGCCGCCGCGCCCGCCGTCGCCCCGGCAGCACCCGCGGCCCCCGCCGCCAGCAGCGCCTCGAGGCGCGCCGCCAGCGCGGCCAGGACGGGGTGCGCGAAGACCTCGCTCAGCGCCAGCTCCACGCCCAGGATGCCGCGGACCCGCGACACCAGCCGGGTGGCCAGCAGGGAGTGCCCGCCGAGGTCGAAGAAATCGTCCGCGGACCCCACTCGCTCGATGCCGAGCAGCTGGCCCCAGATTCCCGCCAGCAGCTCCTGGACCGGTCCGCGCTCGCCGCTCGCCTCGGCATCCGGCGGCGCCGCCTCGCCGCGGTCCTCGCCCGGCGCCGGCAGCGCGGCGCGGTCGAGCTTGCCGTTGCGCGTCAACGGCAGCGCGGCGAGGACGACGACCGCCGACGGCACCATGTATCCGGGCAGCCGGGCGGCGAGGAACGCGCGCAGCCGCCGCGGCAGCCGCGAGCCGGCCGCGGCGCCGCCGGCGGCGGCGGCCCCACCCGCGCCGGCCGGCCCGCCGGCCGCCCGCGGCACCACGTAGGCGACCAGCCGGCAGCCGCCGGTCGCGCTCTCCTCGCGATCGACCACCGCCGCCTCCCCCACCTCCGGGTGGCGCGCCAGGGCCGCCTCGACCTCGCCGGGCTCGATGCGGAAGCCGCGGATCTTGAGCTGCCGATCGACGCGGCCGAGGAATTCGAGGACGCCGCCGGCGCGGTGGCGCACCAGGTCGCCGGTGCGATAGAGGCGCCCGCCGGGCTCGCCGGCGCGCCCGGCGAAGGGATCGGGGATGAAGGCGGCGGCGGTCAGATCGGGCTGCCCCAGGTAGCCGCGGGCCAGGCAGGCGCCGGCGATGCACAGCTCGCCGGGAACGCCCGGCGGGGTCTCGTGCCAGGCGCGGTCGAGCAGGTGGAAGCGGGCGCCGGCGATGGGCCGCCCCAGCGGCACGCTCTCCCCGGCCGGGCCGTCGCCGGGCCGGCTGGTCCACTCCGCGACCGAGATGGTGGTCTCCGTCGAACCGTAGCGCGCGATCAGCAGCGGCGGCGCGGCGGCGGCGCCGTCCCTGCCGGCGAACGCCGCCAGGAAGCGCCGCGGCAGATCGCCCGGCACCCGCTCGCCGCCGGTGACCACCCGGCGCAGCGCCCGCGAATCCCGAAAGGGCGGCTCGGCGAGCAGCGCCGGCAGCAGCGCCGGGGGCGCGTTGACGTTGGTGACCTGCTGCTCGGCGACCAGGCGCGCCAGGTAGGCGGCATCCTGCTGCCCCGCGGCCCGGGCCAGCACCACCGTCGCGCCAGCCCACAGGGGCGCAAACACCTCGACGATCGAGACGTCGAAGCCGAGCCGCGTCCGCTGCAGCACCCGGGCGCCGGGAGCGAGGTCGCCGGCCAGCTGGAAGCGAAGGCGGTTGACCACCGCGCGATGGGAGACGGCGACGCCCTTGGGAGCGCCCGTCGAACCCGAGGTGTAGAGGACGTAGGCGGGGTTGTCCGGCAAGGCCGCGGGCCCCGCCCCGCGGCCGGCGCCGCCGGCTTTCACCGCGGCGCCCCGCCGCAGGGGCACGACCACGGCCGGCAGCCCTGCGAGCCGCGCAGCGAGATGCGCCTCGGCCAGCACCAGCCGCGCGCCCGCGCCGGCGACGATCTGCGCCAGGCGCTCCCGCGGCAGCGATGGGTCGAGCGGCAGGTAGGCGGCGCCGGCCTCGAGGATTGCCAGCAGGCCGGCGAACATGGCGAACGAGGGCTCGGCGCAGATGCCCACCGGCCGCTCCGGCCCGGCGCCGTGCGCACGGAGGGCTGCCGCCAGCCCGCTCGCCCAGGCATCCAGCTCGCCGTAGGAGAGCGCCAGCGCCGCGCTCGCGCCGCCGTCACGCTCCCCATCCGGGGCGACCGCCACCAGGGCGACGGCGGCGGGGTTGCACGCCGCCTGCCGCTCGATCGGCGCGTGCAGCAGGTCGTCGCCGCCCGCTTGCCAGCTCGCCGCGCTCCATTCGAGCCGCAGCTGATGGCGCTCCGCCGGCGAGAGCAGCGGCAGCTCGGACAGCCTCGCCGCGGCCGCGGCATCCGCGCCGCCGGCCACGCTCGCCAGCAGCGCGCACAGCTGCGACGCCATCCTTGCCGCCGTCGCGGCGTCGAACAGGTCGCTGTTGTACTGCAGCGAGCCGCCCAGGCCGCCGTCGCTCTCGGCCATCAACAGCGACAGGTCGAACTGCGCGCTCGGCCGCGGCAGCGGCACCGGCTCGAGGACCAGCCCCCCCAGGTCCACGGCGGCGCCGGCATCCCGCAGCGCGAAAGCGCCCAGCCCGCGTTCGCGCCGCCGGCGTTCGGGATAGAGGACGAACATCGCCTGGAAGATGGGCGAGCGGCTGGGGTCGCGAGCGGCCCCCAGGCGCTCGACGAGCAGCGGGAACGGGTAGTCCTGGTGGGCGATCGCCGCGGCCGCCGCCGTCCGCACCCTGCCCAGCAGCGCGGCGAAGGTGGGAGCTCCCGCCAGCTCGCCGACCACCACGACCGGGTTGACGAAATAGCCGACGACCCCGGCCAGATCGGCGGCGCTCCGTCCCGCCGCGGGCGTGCCGACCCGCAGCGTCTCCTGGCCGCTGTAACGGTGCAGCAGCACCATGAAGGCGGCGAGGAGGGTCATGAACGGTGTCGCCGCCGCGCTGCCGCCCAAGGCGTGCAACCGGCCGGTCAGCGCCGGATCCAGCCGCAGCGCCCGCGAGCCCCCTCGCCAGGTCTGGAGCGCCGGCCGCGGCCGGTCGGTCGGGACCTCGAGCGGCGGCGTCCCGGGCGGCAGCGCCGAGCGCCAGTAGGACCACAGCCGCTCCCCTGCCGGTCCCGCCAGCATCTCCCGCTGCCGGCGCACGAAGTCGCCGTAGGACGCGGCGAGCCGGGGCAGGGCGCGCCCGTCCCAGAGCGCTCCCAGCTCCTCGAGGAGCACTCCCAGCGACCAGAAGTCCGCCACCGCGTGGTGCACCGCCAGGACGACCAGGTGCTCGCCGGCGGCGTCGCCCTGGCGGCGGAAGAGCGCAACTCGCAGCAGCGGGCCCGCGGCGAGGTCGAAGGGGCGCGAGGCAGCCGCGAGCAAGCGCGCCGCCAGCCGCGGCGTGTCCAGGTCCGCGGCATCTTCCTCGACGAGGTCCAGCGCGGCTTCATCGCGCACCACTTGCGCCACCGCCTCGCCATGCGGCTCGAACGTCGTGCGCAATGCGGGATGGCGCGCGACCAGGCCGCGGAGCGCCCGCCCCAGGCGGGGCACGTCGAGCCCGCCGCGGATGCGCGCCGCGCCGGCGATGATCCAGGCTGGATTGCCGGGCGCCATGCGGTCGAGGAACCACAGGGCGCGCTGCCCGTGAGACGCCGGCAGGCAGAGGCCGGCCGGTGGCGCGCCACCGGCCGCCGCCGCCGGCGCCGCGTCGGCGGGCGACGCCATTCCGACGCCGGCGGGCGATACCACCGCGGCGCCGGCGGGCGCCGGCAGCGCCAGCAGCGCGAGGACGTGCGCCGCGAGCTCGGCGAGGCTCGGACCCTCGAGCAGGACGGTCAGCGGCACCTGGATGCCGAGCGCCTCCTCGATCGCCGCCCCCAGCTCGGCCGCGCTCAGCGAATCCAGGCCGAGCGCCAAGAGCGGCCGGTCCGCGGCCGGCTGCCGGCCCTCGAGGTCGAGCACCCGCGCCGCCAGGCTGCCCAGCAACGACAGCAGCCGCGCGGGCCGGCCCGCCGGCGGCATCGCCAAAAGCTCGGCGCGGTCGAGGCGGTCGAGCCGGTCATCTCGCGGCTCGGGTGCCGCCGCCGGCGGTGCCGGTCCGGCGCCGGCGACCGCGTCGCCGAGGTCCTTCAGGCTGCTGCCTTTCTTGATCATCGCGTCGGCCCATGCTCCTCATCGCGCCCGGGAGACGGCACGCAGCAGCACCATGGCGGCGCCCGCCGCCGCCACCACGCCGATGCCGGCAGCCGCGGCGGCTTCTCCCCAGCCGGCGGCGCGCACCGCCGCCGCCGCGGCGAGCGTGGGCAGGATGGCGCCCGCCGCCACCCTGTTCAGGTCGCCGCCCCAGGGCGTGATCCGGTTCTCGACCCATAGCCGCCGCGCCCAGAGCAGGTTCTGCGACACCGTCATCGCCGTCCAGCCGGCAGCGGCGCCGAGGCCGCACCAGACCGGCGCCAGAGCGGCCGCCGCGACGACGCCGGCCGCCAGGCCGGCGGCGCTGCGGCGGCTCACCGCGGCGACCTGTCCGCACGCGATCAGCACGCGATCGTTGTAGCCCAGGGCCACCGACACGAGCAGGCCGGCGCAGAGCAGCGCCAGGGCCGGCGCGGCCTCGCCGTAGCGCGGACCGAAGAGCGCCAGCACCACCGGCCGCGGCGCCAGCAGGCAGACCGCCGCGGGCGGCCACAGCAGCGCCAGCACCAGCGAGCGCGTCTGCCGGTAGACGGCGGCCAGGGCGGCGGGCGTCTCGGTGGCGCGGACCGTGGTGGCGGCCGGCAGGAAGCGGTGGCTGGCGGCCTCCGACACCAGCTCGAGGACCCGCTCGATGCCCCGCGCCACGCCGTATGCGCCCACCACCGCGGCAGGAGCGGCCGCCCCGAGCAGCAGGACGTCGAACCATTGCCCGGCCTGCCCCAGGGCGGTGCCGGCGGCGAAGGGCGGCAGCCCGCGCAGCAGCCCGGCGTCGGCGGCCGCGCCGGCGCCGCCGCGCAGCCAGCCGTGCGCCGCGGCATAGGCGCCGAGGGTGCCTTCGGCGACGACGGCGCCCGCCGCGAAGCCGATCCCGGCGCCCACCGGCCCGCCGCCGGCCCGCAGCGCCGCGGCCACGCCGGCGAGGCGCAGCACGCCGCCGAGGCCGTCGCGCAGCAGCGCCCGGCCGGCGGTGTCGGCGAAGGCGCGGGACACGCCCACCAGGGCGCCTCCCACCGCCAGGGCGGCAGCCACCGGGGCCAGCGCCCGCAGCACGGTGCCAAGCCCGGGCTGGCCGATGGCGCGCTCGAGCGCCGGGGCGCCGGCGGCGAGCAGCGCCGCCGCCAGCAGGCCCGCCGCCGCGCCGGCGGCCACCGCGGTGCGGGCGGTGCCGCGCGCCGCGTCCGGGTGTCCGTGGGCCAGGAGGAGCGCCACGCGGTGCGCCGCCGCGCCGGTCAGGCCCAGGGTCGCCACCCCTCCCGCGGCCGAGGCGAGCGCGATGCCGAGCGTGACCAGGCCGAACCCGGCAGGCGCCAGGCTGCGCGCCAGCAGCCAGCGCGCCGCGAAGGAGGCGAGCGCCGCGCCGCTCGACCCGGCGAGGATCACGAGGGTCGGGCGGGCGATCGCCCGCGGCGAGGCGGCAGGTTGGGCTGGCATGCGGGACCCGCAGTGTATCGCCAACCTGCGCGCGCCGCCGGAACCCCCGGCCGCCGGCCGTGTTATAACTGCGATTGCAACCTGACAACTCCACCGCCGTCGAGGGCTCGATCGCTGCCCGTGAAACTCCATCCTGCCGAAGGCTCAGCCGCTCTGCCGGTGAAAGATCCTTCGCCCGTCGCGGGCTCGCCGGTCTGCCAATGACGACCGCACCGTCCGCCGAGGTATCGATCGCCTGACCGTGACGTCTCCTTCCTCCGTCGCGGTATCGATCGTGGTGCCCGTCTACCAGTCGCAACGGACACTCGCCCGATGTCTCGAGGCGCTGTCCCGCCAGACCCACCGCGATTTCGAAATCATTCTCGTTGACAGCTCGCCGGGGGACGAGTGCGAGACCGTCGCCGCCGCGGCGGGCGCCGCGATCCCCGGCCTGCGCTACACGCACTCGCCGCGGCGGCTGCTGCCGCAAGCGGCGCGCGAGGTGGGCGTGGCGATGGCGAGCGCGCCGCTGCTGCTGTTCACCGATCCCGACTGTTACGCGGCGCCGGATTGGCTGGAACGGTTGCTGGCCGCGCACCGCGCCGCCGGCGGCCCGGTCGCCGGCGCGCTTGCCTGCCACGATCGCGGCTGGCTCGACTCCGGCGTCCATCTGTGCAAGTTCAGCAAGTGGCTGCCCGGCGGCGAGCGGCGGGCCGTGGACATGGGGCCGACCGCGGCGCTGCTGGTCCCGCGCCGGCTCTTCGAGCGCGCCGGCGGCTTCGGCGGCCACGGCCTGCTCGGGGACATCATCCTTTCCTGGACGCTCCGGCGCGGCGGCGAGACGATCTGGTTCGAGCCGCGCGCGGTCGCGGCACACCATCACCTGGCCGCCTGGCGCTCGTTCGTCGCCGAGCGCTACCGGCGGGGCAAGCTCTTCGCCGGTCTGCGGCTCTGCTGGCTGCGCGCCGGCAGGCCGACCGCCCTTGGCTACCTGCTCGCGAGCGCCCTGCCGCTGCGCCTCGCCACCAACCTGGCGCACACCGCCCGCCACGCCGCCCGCGCCGGCATGCTCGGCGTCCTCGTGTCGCGCCTGCCGGTGGTCGCGGCTGGCCACTGCGCTTCCCTGGCCGGCGAGGCGGTGGGTTATGCCGGGCGCTTCCTGCGCGGCGGCGCCGCCGCGGAGCGTGCCGAGATCGAGCTCAGCGCAGCGGGCGGGCGGCGGTGAGCTCGAAGCGGCTGAACCTCGCCTCGGCGTCCCCCGCGCCCAGCAGCAGCCCCAGCGCCTGACCGGCGGCGCCGGCCAGCATCGACGCCAGCACGTACGGGACGTTGCGCAGCAGCAGTCCCAGGTGGGCGCGCCGCCGCCGCGCCACGAAGCGGGTGAAGTGGCCCAGGAAGTACAGCGGCAGGACGGGAGTCGCGGCGACGTAGAGCGCCCGGCGCGCCGCGGACCACCGGCCCTCCGCCGCGCGCAGCACCGCATAGTTGCGGTACCAGAGGAAGATGCCCAGCGCGCGGCTGCGCAAGGTCACCTCGTTGCGGTGGGCGAACACCGCGGCGGGCTCGAGCAGCAGCCGGTGCCCCAGCCGGAGCAGCCGCGCTTGCAGCACCAGGTCCGAGCCCAGCAGGCGGTCGAGGTCATCGCCCAGGGCGAGCAGCGCGTCGCGCTTGAAGCTCGCGTTGTGGCCCGGCAGGAAGCCGACCTCCGCGCGCCCGCAGGGAGGATAGAAGTAGCCGTAGGCGAGCAGGCCCGCGATGTCGCTCTTGCCGACGCCGGGGTTGGCGTTGACGACGGCGGGGCCGACGCCGGCGTAGGGACCGGCATGGGCGCGCAGCAGCGCCTCGCCGAAGCCGGGAAGCGCCACGGTGTGCTCTTCGAGAAAGGCGACGACGGCGCCGCGCGCCGCGCGCACCGCGCAGGCCCGGGCCCGCGGGAAGGTCGTGCCCGGCGCCAGCGCCAGCACGCGCACCTCCGGTGCCTCGCTGCCCGGCACCGGCGGCGCTTCCGGGCCCGCCACGTCCGCCAGCACCACCTCCAACCGCTCGCCCAGCCCCTGGTCGAGAAGCGAGCGCAGGCAGTCGCCGGCGCGCTCGCGCAGCTCGCCCACCACGACGACCGCCGACAGCTCCGGCGACGCCGCCGGAATGGGTGGGCCGGACATCTGCCTCTACGCGCTCACCAGCATGGCCTTGCCAAGGCCGCCGTAGGCGCGGCCCAGGGCGCGGGCCAGGTGCATGACCAGCAGCAGGTCGAGCAGGCCGGCCAGCCAGAACAGCGGGAAGGCCCACAGCGGGACGTAGAGGTAATGATCGTGCGAGAAACGGATCAGCGGCTCGTCGAAGAAGACCTGCGAGATCGGCGCGGCCAGCAGCGCCAGGGAGATCGACATCAGGGTCGTGAACAGGGCGAAGGAGAAGATCCCCAGGGGCAGCTTGAGCACCATGTAGAGCAGGGTCGTCCAGGTACGGCGGTCGGTCAGCCACGAATGCAGCCGCTTCCAGATCGATCCTTCCACGGTGGCGAAGCGCGGCCGCCGCGGCATGCGCACCCCCAGCAGCGACTCGATCAGCCTGCCTTCCAGGAGCGAGAACATCCGGACGCTGGCGAGGAACAGCAGCATGAACGGCAGGCCGACGATCAGGATGCTCAGCCCGAGCGACAGCGACAGCCCGGTCACCGCCCAGGTGAAGTATAGGATGCCGGTCGCCAGCGACAGGAACATGAAGAGCAGCGCGCCATAGGCCCGCGGGTCCAGGAAGACCCCCAGGATGCGCCGCGCCGGGTCGGTTGCCGGCGGCGCGGCCGGCTGGGCCAGCGCCGAGGCGACCCGGGCGTCGTCGCGGTGATAGGCCTCGGCCACCTCGCGCGGCGTGCCGAAGCGCTGCACGGCCCGTTCGAGCGCTGCCTGCCGGTCGGTGTCGGCACCTGCCTCGCCGGCGCCGGCCGTCGCGTTGCGCAGGTATTCCTCGGCGTCGTAGAGGGCGTCCTGGATCAGTGCCGGGTCGCTCCCCGAAAGCTCCTCCTTCAGCCGCTCCAGGTATTCCTGGATGGTCCTGACCTCCCCGCCAGTCTCAGTCATTGTCATGCTCGCTCTCCAAGCCGGCCGGTGTCGCGGCGGCGGTCGCGTGCGCGTTGCCAAGGATCGTGTCCACGAAGTCTCGGGTCTGCTCCCATGCGCCTCGCCACAGCGGCAGGAGCTGACGGCCCTGGTCGGTGATGGTGTAGTAGCGCCGGGGAGGGCTGGTGACCGAGGGCTCGACCTCGCTCCGCAACAGGCCATTGCCCTCCATCGTCCGCAGCAATGGGTAGAGGGTGCCCTGCTTGATCAGCGGCGCGCCGTCCGCCAGCTCCTCGAGCGAACGCCCGATCTGGTACCCGTACATCGGCTCCCCGGCCCGATCCAGCAGCGCCAGCAGCACCAGCGAGACCGCCCCGGCGTTGAGCTCTTTCCGGAACTTACGCAGCTCAGCACTCTCGGTTTCCATGTCGCCTGCCTTTCCGCCGTGGACTTCATCATACTATGTACTACACACTAGTCAATACCTCAGATCGCTTTGGATCGTCGAGGTGATATCACGCCCGGCGCGCGCCCGGATGCACAGGGGTGTGTGTTCAGGTGGAGACCCACGGGGCGGCGCCGATTGGACGGCAGGCGGCGGGGACCATCCTGGATCCGGCGCCAGGCCGTCAAGGCGGAGCCGGCGCGCCGGCGGCATGCTAGCGTCCATCTCCAGCCGCCCATCCCCGCAGCGGGAGCGAGGGCCGATCCGCCGTGACGCCGACCGACGACCTGGAGAGTTTCCACACCATCCACGAGCAGTTCGCCGCCCGGGCCGCGGCGACTCCCGCCGCGGCTGCAGTGTCGTGCGGCGGCCGCTCCCTCACCTACGCGGAGGTCGCCGCCCGGGCCCAGGCCGTCGCCCGGGGCCTGCTGCGGCTGCAGGCGGCCGCGGCTGCGCCGGTCGCCGTCATCGTCGAGCGCGGCGTGGAGCTGCCGGGCGCCCTGCTGGGGACCCTGGCCGCCGATCGCGCGTTCCTGCCTCTCGATCCGCGCCACCCTCCGGGCCGGCTGGCGCAGCTGCTCGGCCGCGCCCGTCCGGGGGCCATCGTGGCCCAGCGTTCCCAGGCGTCGCGGCTGCCGCCGCAGCCGGCGCCGGTCCTGTGGCTCGACGACGCCGGCACACCGTCGCCAGGCGCCACCGGGACACCGCGGCCAGGCGCTCCCGACGGTCTCTCAGCCGGCACCCCGGGCGGTTTGCCGCCGGCGGTGCCGCTCGCGCCCACCGCTGCCGCCGGCGCTCCGGCCTGCGTTCTCGCCCTTGCGGACGGCAACCGGCTGCCGCGGCCGGTGACGGTCGATCAGCGTACCGTCGCCGCGTGCTTCGCCGCCGTCGATCGCGAGCTCGGGCCGGTCGCGCCCGGAGCGCTGCTGGCGCCGAGCGACGGCGGCTGCGAGGTCGCGGCGGTCGAGCTGCTGTGGGCGCTGTCGCGGGGATGCCATGCCGTGCTCGACGCGGACCCGGCGGCCGGCGGACCGGCGACCCGCACCGCGGAAGCGGCCGGCGCCGGCGTCCCCGCCGACTCCGCCGCCGGGCGCGGCGGCGTCGCGTTCAGCCTGTTCTACTTCGGCAACTACGCGGCCGGCGAGGCCGCCGATCACTACCGCCTGGTGCTCGAAGGAGCGAAGTTCGCCGACCGCCACGGCTTCGAGGCGATCTGGACGCCGGAGCGGCACTTTCACGAGTTCGGCGGCCTTTACCCCAATCCGTCGGTGCTGAGCGCCGCCATCGCCGCCACCACCGAGCGCCTGCTGATCCGGGCCGGCAGCGTCGTGCTGCCGCTGCACGACCCGCTGCGCGTGGCCGAGGAATGGGCCCTGGTCGACAACCTCTCGCGCGGCCGCGCCGGCGTCTCCTTCGCCTCCGGTTGGCATGCCAACGACTTCGTGCTCAACCCCGCCGCCTACCAGGACCGGCACGAGATCATGCGGCGGAGCATCGAAACCGTGCGCCGGCTCTGGCGCGGCGAGGCCCTGCGGCTTCCCGGCGGCGCCGGCGGCGAGGTCGAGGTGCGGATCTTCCCCCGGCCGGTGCAGCGGGAGCTGCCGATCTGGGTGACGGCCGCCGGCAGCCCGGCGACCTTCCGGATGGCCGGCGAGCTGGGAGCGGGGGTGTTGACCCACCTCCTGGGCCAGGACACCGGCGACGTCGCCGCCAAGATCCAGGTCTACCGCGAAGCGTGGCGGCAAGCGGGCCACGGTCCGGGCGCCGGCCGGGTCACCGTCATGCTCCATACCTTCGTCGGACCGAGCCTCGAGGCCGTGCACGCGGCAGTGCGCGGACCCCTGAGCGCCTACCTCAAGACGTCGTTCGGGCTGCTGCGCTCGCTGGCCGAGAGCGTCGGCGTCCACGGCGATCCCGCCGGGATGCCTCCCGGCGAGCTCGACCTGCTGGTGGCTCGCGCCTATGAACGCTACGTGGCGGCAGGAGCCGGCCTGATCGGCACGCCCGAAAGCTGCGACGAAACCCTGTCGCGCCTGCGGCAGATGGGCGTGGACGAGGTGGCCTGCCTGATCGATTTCGGGGTCGCCGCCGACCAGGTGCTCGCGAGCCTGGCGCATCTCGACGAGCTGCGGCGGCGTGCGGCGGCGGCCGCTGCCGCCGGCGCGGCCGGCGCCAAGGGAGCGGTCGCCGGGGCCGCGGCCGCCGGGACCGGGCTCGCGCCAGCCCCCGGCGCCGGGGCCGCAGCCATCCTGCGCCAGGTCACGGCACCGCTGGCACGCCGGCTGGCGGCGGAGCCGGCGCTCGCGGCGAGCCTTGGCGGCCTCGGCGAGCTGCTGGCCGGGCAGGCCCCCGCGCTCGCGGGACAAAGAGGGTGAGAGCCGGTCAGGCCTGGCGCCGGACCTTGGCTCGTGGCTGCCGCGCCACGGTCTGGGTGCGCTTGACGCGCAGGTTCCAGTCGGCCGCCGCCTCCTCGAGGGTGGAACGGTCCGCGGAGCGCGACCGGCAGGCGTTGCAGACCACCCAGAACCAGCGGCCCCGCAGGTATGACAGGCTCCTGGCCGTGGGCTCCCCCCCGCACTCGCATGGCATCAGACTCTTGATCATGTCGTCTCCAATAGAGGATTGACGCCCGGACCGTTCGCTCCTGCGGTCCGTGCCACAAGCGGCACGATCGCTCCGTGCCGGCTTGCACGGCCGCAGAAGCGAAGGTTATGGGCTGTCATTGGACATATAATATCCCTACTCACTCTATTTTGCAACCCCTCCGGAGTATCTTAGACATCGGGAAGCTCGTAGAGTAGCCTCTGGCACGTCGTTTGCCCCAAGGAGCACCGCCATGGGCCACTGGTTGGTCAATGCGTTCGCGAGCTACGGCCTGGCGGTCATCGTCGTCGCGATCTACTGCGAGGGCTGCGGTGTGCCGCTGCCGGGCGAGACGGTGCTGCTGGCGGGCGGGTTTTTCGCCCGCCAGGGTTCCCTTTCCCTCGGCTGGGTGCTGGCGGCAGCCTTCCTGGCGGCGGTCGCCGGGGACAACACCGGTTACTGGATCGGCCGCCGGGGCGGCCGCGGCCTGGTGGAGCGGCACGGACGCTGGGTCGCGCTGACCCCGGGACGCCTCGAGTCGATCGAGGCGTTCTTCAATCGCCACGGCGCCAAGACCATCCTGATCGCCCGCTTCCTCTCCGGAGTGCGCGCCATCGCGCCGCTCTTCGCGGGCATCAGCCGCATTCCCTGGCGGCGCTTTGCGGCGGTCGACGCCGCGGCCTGCCTGCTGTGGGCGACCGCGGTCGGCCTGGTGGGCTACGCCTTCGGCGAGAGCTTCAGCCGCATCGAGCACTGGATCGGCCGGGCCGGCCTCTCGCTGCTGGCGCTGGCGGCCGGCCTGCTGCTGCTGCGCGCCGCCGAGCGCCACCGCGACCGGGTGCGGCTCTGGGTCCGAGAGTCGCTCGGCCGCGGGCTCACGCAGAGCCAGCTATGGCTGGTCGCCGTCGAGCTGACCGTCCTCGGGACCCTCGCCCGCGTCGCCGGCAGGGTGGTCGCCCACCGCGCCAACCACTTCGACGAGCACGTGGCGGTGTGGTTGGCGACGAGCGGCGGCCCGCTTCAGGACGGTCTGCTGGCCGTGTTCGCGGCGCTGGGCTCGGCGCCGGCGGCGCTCGCCGTCGTGCTGCTGGTGACCGGATGGTGTTTCAGGCGGGCGCGCCGCAGCCAGGGGATCGTGATGGCCGCCACCTACCTCGTCAGCCTGGCGCTCAGCGCCGACCTCAGCCGGGCGCTCACCTGGTGGAACGGCGCGCTGGGCATCTTCTCGGGCCTGCTGTCGGGCAATGCCCTGGTCGCGGCGACGGCCTACGGCGGCGCCGCGCTGCTCCTCACCCTGGACCGGCCCCGCTGGCGGTGGCCCGCCGCGCTGCTCGCCGCGGCGCTCGTCCTGCTGGTCGCCTGGGCGCGCATCGTCGATGACGGCGACCTGCCGAGCGGCGTCCTCGCCGGCCTCGCCGTGAGCGCGCTGTTGCTGCTGTTCGCCACCTTCGTGATCGAGGCGATGGAGCTGCGCCATCCGCCGGCCCCCGCCGCTTCCGGGGACGCTCCTCCCGGCGGCTCCCGCATCGTCTGACGACGAGAACCGCCCTCTTTTCCGTCAGAGGAATTGAGGGCCGGTCCCTGGTGGCGGCCCTCCTAACGGTCCGCGGGATCGGGGAGAGCAAGGCGATGCCAAGGCATCTGGAAGCGCGCGAGACGATGGAAGATCCGGGCCGCCACCTCGGCCAGGACGAAGGCGACCCGCCGCCGGCCATTGAGGCGCCAGCCGCAGCCGCCGCGGCCGTGCAGAGGGTGCAGACCGGCGTCCGCATGGAAAAGCGGTTGGTCAAGGTGCTCAAGGCGCTCGCCGAGCTCTACGACCGGTCGCTGGGCGATCTGCTCGAGGGCATCGTGCTGCACGCCTTCGAGGGCCGCTCCCCCTTCTCCGCCGAGGCGCTGCGCCGCATCGCGGAGCTCGAGCGGATCTATGGGTTGGACCTCGCGGCGCGAGCCGCCAACCGCCCGCTCGAGCCCGTTACCGGCGAGCAACGCTAGCTTTGCCGGGCCCGCAACAATGGGCCGGCAGGTGCCGTATCCTGGAGCGACGGGGCGGCGGCGGCCGCCGCCCGGAGGTGGCTCCTGGAAACCCTGCTCCAAGACCTTCGGCTCTCCTGCCGGCTGCTGGCCAAAAGCCCGATCCCGACCGCCGTCGCCGTGCTTTGCATCGCGCTCGGCATCGGCGCCAACACCACCGTCTACAGCATCGTCGAGGCGGTGCTGCTGCGTCCTTTCCCGTTCGCCGATCCGGACCGCATCGTCGCCCTGCACCGCAGCCGCACCCAGGAGCCGAGCGCCGACAGCTTCTCCTACCCCGACTTCTTCGACCTCGAGCGGCAGACCGTCACGCTCGCCGCCCTCGGCGCCTACCGCGGCGCCAGCCTCACCTTCACCTCCGGCGGCAAGGGGGACGAGCCGGAGAGGGTGGCGGGCCAGGCGGTGTCGGCCGGACTCTTCCCGCTGCTCGCCGTGCGTCCGGCGCTGGGACGCGGCTTCCTCCCGCAGGAGGACAGGCCGGGCGCGCCTCCCGTAATTCTTCTCGGCTACGAGCTATGGCAGCGCCGTTTCCATGGCGATCGCGCGATCGTCGGCAGCACCGTGACCGTCAACGACACGGTCCGCACCATCGTCGGGGTGATGCCGCCGCGCTTCGGCTTCCCCTCGCTGGCGCAGGCGTGGGTGCCGCTCGGGCCGCTCTGCGCCACCCGGACGCGCGGCGAGCGCGAGCTGGACGTGCTGGCGCGCCTGCGTCCCGGGGTCTCGCCGGCGCAGGCGCGCGCCGAGCTGGCAGCCTTCGCCAGCCGCCTGGTGACGCTCGATCCGGCCGTCGAGACCGGCTGGGAAGCGACGCTGCGGCCGCTGCGCGAAGAGATGGTGGACGACCAGGCGCGGCGCTTCCTGGTGACCCTGCTCGGCTCGGTGCTGTTCGTGCTGCTGATCGCCTGCGCCAACGTCGCCAACCTGCAGCTGGTGCGCGTTGCCGACCGCCAGCGCGAGGTGGCCGTGCGGCTCGCCTTCGGCGCCGGCCGCGGCCGCATCGCCCGCCAGCTGCTGACCGAGAGCCTGCTGCTGGCGGCGGCCGGCGCGGCGCTCGGCACCCTGTTCGCCGCCTGGGGCATCCGCCTGTTCGAGACCACGATGGCCGCCGATCACCCCCTGCCGTACTGGGTCCGGTTCGAGCTCGACGCGCCGGTGCTGCTCAGCACCCTGCTGGCGGCGGCCGGCACCGGCCTGCTGTTCGGGCTGGCGCCGGCGGCGAGCATCGCCCGCGCCGATCTGCAACAGGCGCTCAAGGAGGGCGGCCGCGCGGCCGGCGTCAGCCGCGGCCGTCGGCGCCTGCGCGGCGCGCTGGTCGTGGTGGAAGTGGCCCTGGTGCTGGTGCTGCTGGTGGGGGCGGCGCTGTTCACCCGCGCCTTCCTCAAGCTGCGCCAGGAGTCCGGCGGCTTCTACACCAGGCAGCTGCTGACGCTGCACGTCTATCTGCCCGGCAAGGCCTACGAGAGCGACGCCGCCAAGACCCGGCGCATCGACGACCTCGCGGCCCGCATCGAGGCGCTGCCCGGCGTCGAGCGGGCGGCAGCCTCGAACCTCGTGCCGCTCTCGTCCGGCACCGGCAGCCATGCCACGGTGGCTATCGCGGGCCACGAAGTGCCCCCCGGCACCGAGCCCAGCGCCTTCTACGCCGGCGTCACCGACCACTTCTTCTCCGCCCTCGGCGTGCCGCTGCTCGGCGGGCGCGGCTTCACCGCCGCCGAAGCGGCGGCGCTCACCCCGGTCGCCGTCGTCAACGCCGCCTTCGCCAACCGCTTCTGGCCCGACCAGCCGCCGCTCGGCCGCCGCTTCCGGCTGAGCGACACCCCCCATCCGGAATGGCTGACGGTGATCGGCGTGGTCCGCGACTTCAATAACGACGAGATCCACCGCCGCGTCGAGCCCAGCGCCTATCTCCCCTACCCCTACCTGGCGACCCTCAACACCGGCCTGATCGTGCGCGGCCGGGTCCGTCCCGCCGCGCTGGCGCCCCTGGTCCGCCAGGCGGTGCACGCCGCCGATCCCGGCCTGCCGGTGTTCCAGGTCGCCACCATGGAGGAGGTGCGGCGTGCCGGCTACTGGGCGCAGCGCCTGTTCAGCCAGATGTTCGCGGTCTTCGGCGGCATCGCGCTCTGCCTCGCCGCCATCGGCATCTACGGCGTGCTGTCGTACAACGTCGCCCAGCGCCGGCGCGAGATCGGCGTGCGCCTGGCCCTGGGCGCCCGGCAGCGCCATGTCCTCGGGCTGGTGATCGGCCAGGCCCTGGCGTTGACGGCGGCCGGCATCGCCTGCGGCATCGCCGCCGCCCTGAGCCTCAACCGGGTGCTGGGGCAGCTGCTCTACGAGGTCAGCCCCACCGACCCGGCGAGCTTTGCCGTCATCACCCTTTTCCTGTCTGCGGTCGCGCTGCTCGCCAGCGCCCTTCCCGCCCGCCGCGCGCTCGACGCCGACCCGCTCGAAGCCCTGCGCCAGGAGTAGCTCCAGCTCGCGCCGCGGCTCCCCGCCCGCGCCGCCTGTGGACGGCGGCCGGCGGATATACTCGCGTCGCTCGGCATGCGCGCAACTTGGCGCGACCCATTGCTCCCGGTGACCGTGAGCGCAACGAGCGAGCGCAAGCTTTCAGCGCGAAAGGAGCCCATCTTGAACAGCCGTCACTCCGCCCTGGCCGTCGCCGCCCTCGCCTCGAGCCTTCTCCCTCTCGCCCCCCTCGCCCCCTTCGGGACGGCCGCCCACGCCCAGAGCGTCGAAGGCTTACAGATGCCGCCCGCCGCGGCCCAGCTCGCGGCGCCCGCGCCTTTGCGCCTCGAGGCGGCGCTTTCCCAGGCGCCGCTCCACACCCTGCCGCCGGCGAGCGCCGGCGCCGCCGACCTGCTCGCCTCTCTGCAGGCTTGGAACGCCTCCGGCAAGCTGCCTCTCCGCAACGGCTTCACCCGCACCCTGGTGTCGCCGGCCGTCGTCCGGCTGAGCGGCGTCACCGCGCCGCCTTCGGCGCCCCGCCCCTTCGCCGGCGGCCTGCTCGGCGCCGGCGGTGCCGGCGAGCTGGCCTGGGGCACCCGGATCACGGTCACCGACGCCTATCGCCTGCGCCTCCATCTCTCGTCCGTCAACCTCCCCGCCGGCACCCGCATGTGGGTCCAGGCGCCGGGCGGCACGCCGCACGACTTCGGGCTCGAGCTGCTGACGCCGCAGGGCGACCTGTGGACGCCGAGCGTCCATGGGGACTCGCTGCTGTTCGAGGTGCACGTCCCGGCCGGGTCCGCCGCGGCCAGCTTCGCGGTGCGCGACGTGATGGAGCTGGTCAACCTGACTCCCGGCAATCCGGGCGGTCCGGGCGCTCCGGGCGGCGGCGCGGGCGCCCTCGCCGCCCCCCCGGGCGACCCTTCCTGCATCATCGATTCCAGCTGCTCCGCCGCCACCGCCAGCGCCCTGGGGTCCAATCTCGCCAACTACCGGCACGCCATGGCGCAGCTGACCTTCGTCGAGCCCAACCAGATCTTTTCGTTCCTGTGCTCGGGCGGTCTGCTCAACAACACCAGGGGTGACGGCACCCCCTACCTGCTCACCGCCAACCACTGCTTCGGCGACCAGTACGGGGCCAGCACCCTGGAAGCGGTCTTCGACTACTACACCAGCTCGTGCAACGCCAACCCTCCCGACGAGACCACCCTGCCGATCGCCAACGGCGGGCTGCTGCTCGCCACCGGCACGACCTCGGACTTCAGCTTCGTCCGCCTGTACGGCGTGCCGGCGGGCCGCTTCCTGCTCGGCTGGAACGCCAGCGCCGGCGCGCTGACGCAGGGCACGGACCTGTACCGGCTCTCCTTCCCGTTCCCGCTCAGCCAGATCAATCCGGATCCCGAGCGCTTCTCGCACTCGCGGTTCCAGACCGGCAACAACATCCCGGTCTGCGACCAGGTCCAGCCCGGCGAGGTCCCGAAGCCCCGGCCGGACTTCATCTATGCCTCGCTGGTCCAGGGCGGCACGTTCGGCGGCAGCTCGGGGGCGCCGCTGCTGCTCGCCAACGGCGCGGTGGTCGGCCAGCTCGGCGGCGGCTGCGCCTTCCAGGGCCACGACCCCAACGACGGCTGCGACTATGCCAACTCCGAGTACGACGGCGCCTTCAGCATCACCTATCCCTCGGTCGCGGCCTGGCTCAACCCGACGGTGTCGGCCGGGGCCTGCGTGCCCGACGCCGCCACCCTGTGCATCGACCGCAATCCCGGCGACCGCCGTTTCAGGGTCAAGGTCCACTTCGCGACCGTCCAGGGCGGCGGCAGCTCCGGTTCCGGCAACGCCATCCCGCTGTCGTCGCTCGGCCTCAACGAGGGCGGCATGTTCTGGTTCTTCGCCGCCAACAACCCGGAGCTGCTGGTCAAGATCATCGACGGCTGCGCCCTGAATTCGCGCTTCTGGGTGTTCTATGCGGCGACGACCAACGTCGGCTTCACGGTCACCGTCACCGACACCGTGGCGCTCACCCAGCAAACCTACGCCAACCAGGACCAGGGAGCCGCGGTGCCGGTGCAGGACACCTCCGCGCTGCCCTGCCAGTAGGCGGCAAGAAGCATCCGGCCGACGCTTCGAGCAGACAGGCCGCGGCGGGGCGCTGAGCTCCAGGCCGGCGCCCCGCCCCGGCGGGACCTTCCGGAACCCTCGTCGGGGGGCGCCGGCCGCGGCCGGCGCCGACCGGCCTGTCAGGTTTCGTCCTACATCCCGCTTCGCGCATCGCTCACCCAAGGTCGGCGGCGCCGCCGATGGAGCCGCCGCGGCGCGGCCCCTATGCTGGGGACATTCCAGCCAGGAGGCCGCCATGAGCGATCGATCACTGCATGACCAGCAACTTCCCGCAGGCCCCCGCCGGCGCCGCCGGCTGCTCGCCGCTTCCCTGCTGGCGCTGCTCGCCGCCGCTCCCGGCTTCGCCGCGGTGGCGCCAACCCGGCTCGCCGCCTCCACGGCCGGCAGCGCCGGAGCCAGCCCCGGGCCTGCCACGCAGTACGCGTTGATCGTCAACGGCGACGACTCCTTCACTCACAATTACAACGTCGCGCTGGCACTCACCAGCCTGGCGCAGCTGGGCTACGCGCCGCGGAACACGCTCACCCTGGCGCCGGCCTCGCTCGAGTCCTCGGGCGCCGCGGTCGATCCCGCCGCCTGGCGCCGGCCGGCGACCGAGCAGGGATTGCGGCAGGCCCTGGCGCTGCTGCGCGAGCGGGTGCGGCCGGGGGACCTGCTGCTCGTCTACCTGACCGGGCACGGCTATCGCATGTTCGGCCGCACCAGCCTCGGCTTGCAGGACGGATCGATCACCGCCCGCGAGCTCGCGCAGCGCCTCGGCGAGATCGCCTTCGGCAAGCTCATCCTGATCGCCGACCAGTGCTACTCGGGAGGCTTCGTCGATGCCGCCGTCGCCCTGGGCCGCAACGTCGTCGCCGTGTCGAGCGCCGACGACCGCCACGAGGTGCGGTGCGAGCCGTTCATCAGGCCGCTGTGGCTGGCGGCCGTGGCCGCGGAGAGCGATACCAGGGGCAACGGGTTCGTGTCGATCGAGGAGGCGTTCCAGGTCGCCGCCGACGGTCTGCCCCACGCCGGCGGCGCCGACGGCGGCGCGCCGCGGCTCGCCGCCAGCGGCAGCTGCGCCGGCCGCGAGAACCGCTTCGCGGCGGGCCCCGGGGTCGAGAGCTCGCGGCAGCAGGCGCTGCTGGCGCACTGAACGGAGGAGGTCAGCTCATGGCAGACGACAGGCGCAGCGACTACCGTGCAATCCTGCCCGGCACGAAGGTGGTCTACCGGGCGGCACCGGTGCGGCCCGAGGACCGGAGCTATCTCGTGGGCGTTGCCGAGAACCTCTCGCTCGGCGGCCTGCGCATCTCGACCCGGCAGCCGTTCCCCGTCGGCACCCTGGTCTTCCTGGACGTCTATCCGCCGGGCGAGCCCGACGGCACGCCGTTTTCGGCCTGCGCCGTGGTCCGCTGGCGGCAGCTCTGGCGGGAGCCGCGAGGCATGGGGCTGCAGTTCCTGGAGTTCACCAACCTGGCCGCACGCCCGGTGCCGGCGCTGCTGGACCAGGCGCTCGCCCGGCCGCCTGCCCGGCCACCCGCCCGGCAGCTGCCCGCCGGCGCCGATCCCCATCTGAGCTGACGCGGCGCCTGCGGCGCCGGGCCGCGGGGGCCCGGGCCGCCCGGGCAAGGGACCGCTCAGGCGCGCAGCTTGCCGCCCAGCGTCTCGGCCACCTCCTGCTCGATGCGCCGGCGCACCGCGCCGACCTCCGCGCCGTCGAGCGTCGCCTCCTGGCTTTGGAGGGTGAGCCGGAAGGCGAGGGACTTCGCGCCCGCGGGCAACGGTGCGCCGCGATAGAGGTCGAACAGCTCGAGCGCGGCGAGCAGCGGCGCGCCGGCGCGCCGGATCGCCGCCCCCAGGTCGTGCGCCGACACCTCCTCCGCCACCACGAAGGCCAGGTCCTCCACCACCGCCGGGTAGTTGCTGATCGGCGCCATCACCTCGCGCTGCCACGAGGTCTTGACCAGCGGCTCGATCGCCAGCTCGGCGACGCAGACGCGCCGCCCGCCCAGTCCCCAGCGCTCCGCGACGGCGGGGTGCAGCTCGCCCAGGATGCCCAGCCGGGTGCCCGCGGCGGCGACCTCGGCGCAGCGCGGGCCGAACGGCGCCTCCCCCGGCCGGGCGGCGAGCTCGACCCTGCCCAGCCAGCCGAGCGCGGACAGCAGGGCCTCGAGGACACCCTTGAGGTCGAAGAAGTCCAGCGGCTCGGAGCCGCCCGGGTCGGGATGGACGCTGGGGCGCCGCCGCGGGCCGGTCAGCAGCACGCTCAGGCGATGCTCTTCGCGCGGCCGCACGCCGTCGCCCTGCTCCGGCAGGTAGACGCGGCCGACCTCGAAGCTGCGCACGCGGTCGGTGAAGCGGAGGTTGTAGGGCAGCGCCTCCACCGCCGAGACCAGCATCGACCGCCGCATCACGCGGCGGTTCGCCGACAGCGGGTTGCCCAGGGTGACGTAGCGTTCGGGCGGCTGGGGCGGCAGGCCGAGGTTGTCGTGGCTCTCGATCGTGGTGAGCGTGTAATTGATGTGCTCCTGCAGCCCGCACCCCGCCAGGGTGTCGCGGATGCGCTCCGCGGTCTCGAGCAGCGGGTTGGGAAACGGCGGCGGCAGGGTGTCGGCCAGGCGCGTCGCCGGGATGGCGGCATAGCCGACGATCCGCGCCACCTCCTCGGTCAGGTCGGCGGGGACCTCCACGTCCAGGCGGTACCACGGGGCGGTGCAGCGCAGCACCTCCTCCCCGGGCTCGATCCGCAACCCCAGGGCCGCTTCCCCGTCCGCGCCGCCGCTGCCGCCGGCGGCGCCCGGGCCCTGGACCGCCGCCGCGGCCACCGTCTCCACCGTGAACTCGAGCCGCTCGAGGCACGAGCGGATCGCCGGCAGCTCGAGCGCCACGCCGAGCTGCCGGCGCACCTCGCTGGCGGTCAGCAGGGCGCGGCGCGGCGCCTGCGGCACCGGGTAACGGTCCACGACGGCGGTGACCCGCCCGCCGGCGAGCTGCTCGAGCAAGCCGGCGGCGCGGCCCAGGGCGACGGCGTTGAGGGCCGCCGGCACGCCGCGGGTGAAGCGGCTGCTGGCCTCGGTGTGCAGCTTGAGCTGCCGCGCGGCCTGCCGGACGGTGACGCCGTCGAAGGTCGCGGCCTCGAGCAGGACGTTGCGGGTGGCTGCCGAGATGCCGCTGTCGCTGCCGCCCATCACGCCGGCCACGCCCAGCGGCCCGGCCGGGTCGGCGATCAGCAGCTCCCCGCCTTCGAGCGGCCGCTCGACCCCGTCGAGAGTGGTGATCGTCTCTCCCGGCGCCGCGGGCCGGACCTGGATCGACGGCCGCGGCCGACCCCTGCCGGCCGCCCGCGCCGCCAGCACGTCGTAGTCGTAGGCGTGGAGCGGCTGGCCATACTCGAGCATCACGTAGTTGGTGATGTCCACCACGCTGTCGATCGGCTGCATGCCGGCGGCGCGGAGCCGCTCCCGCATCCACGCCGGCGACTCGCCGATCTCGACGCCGCGCACCACCGCCCCCATGAAGCGGTGGCAGCGCCGATCGGCGATCTCGACGTCGGCCTCCGCCCCGGCCGCTGCCGCGGGGCTCGCGGCGGCCGGCGCCGTCTGCGGCAGCCGGAGCTTCGCCCCGGCCAGCGCCGCCACCTCCCGCGCCACGCCGACCACGCTCATGCAGCGGGCCAGGTCGGGAGTGAGGGCGATCTCGAGCACGTCGCCGCTCGGCGAGCCATGCACCGCCTCGACCTCGAGACCGGCGAGGGTGAGCCGCTCCGCCAGGGCGGCGGTCGGCGCCTCGACGTCCACGTAGTCCGTAAGCCAGGAGATGGGGATCCGCATGCGTTGGTCGGCGCGCCCTCGGGAGGGGTCTCTGGTTCAGTACCGGATGGAGTCCAGCAGGCGGACGTCGTTGCTGAAGAAGTAGCGGATGTCGGCGATGCCGTACTTCAGCAGCGCGATGCGCTCCGGCCCCATGCCGAACGCGAAGCCGCTCACCCGCGCCGGGTCGTAGCCGCCGGCCCGCAGCACCCTGGGGTGGACCATGCCCGCGCCCAGGATCTCGAGCCAGCCGCTCTGCTTGCAGAGGAAGCAGCCGCTGCCGCCGCACAGGATGCAGCTCACGTCCACCTCGACGCTCGGCTCGGTGAACGGGAAGTAGCTCTTGCGGAAGCGGAGCTTCCGGCCGGGTCCGAACATCTGCTCGGCGAAGCTGACGAACACTCCCTTGAGGTCGCCTAAGGTGACGTGCTCGCCGACGGCGATGCCTTCGACCTGGTGGAACATCCATTCGGAGCGGGCGGTGACCTGCTCGTAGCGATAGGTCTTCCCCGGCAGGATGACGCGCAGCGGTCCCGGCGCCTGCGAGCGCATGGCATAGATCTGCCCCGGGCTGGTGTGCGTGCGCAGGATGAGCTTGGGGACCGTGGTGTAGAAGGTGTCCCACATGTCCCTGGCGGGATGGCCCTCGGGCATGTTGAGCAGCCCGAAGTTGTACTCGTCGGTCTCGACCTCGGGGCCGTCGAAGGTCTGGAAGCCCATGCCGCCGAAGATCCGGCCGACGTCGCGCAGCACCTGGGTGATGGGGTGCAGCCTGCCGAGGTCGACCGGCCGTCCCGGCAGGGTCACGTCCACCCGCTCGGCCTCGAGCGCCGCGGCGAGCTCGCGCTGCCGCACCGCTTCCTGGCGCGCCGCGAAGCTCTCCTCGAGCGCCCGCTTCACCTCGTTGGCCGCGCGTCCGAGCCGCGCCCGGTCCGCCGCCGGCGCCTCGCCCAGCCGGCGCATCAGCTGGGCCAGCCGCCCCCGCCGCCCCAGCACCTCGCCGTGCCAGGCGGCCAGCAGCTCGCCGCGGTCCGCCGCGGCGAGGCTGGCGCCGGCCTCCCGTTCCAGCTGCCCGAGGTCTGCCAACAGGTCGTTCATTCGGTTCGTCCGGTTCGTCCCACGCTTTCGCTCACGCTTCAGCCGGCGGCGCGCGCGACATCTTAGCAGGGGCGCGGGGCCGCGCCCGCACCAATCCGCGGCGCGCCCACCCGACGTAGTAGGATCGATCGCAGGCTGCCAGGAGGCGACGATGACCGGTTGGGAAAAGCTCGGCGGCGTGCCCCGCGCCCGCCTGATCGAGGCGCGGTTGCAGCTCCACCACGCGGCGCAGCCGGCCGCGGCGGTGGGGAAGCTCCTGCTGCCGCACGAGGAGGATTTCGGCGAGCAGAGCTTTCGCTGGTCGGCGGCCGGCCGCTGCCTGGCTCAGGGCGTGGTCACGCGCGGATCGGCGGTCACCCCGTTTCGCGCCGCCCTGCGCCCGGCGCCACCGGCGCTGCTCCTGCTCGACGCCGGCGGCGGCGTCCTGCACGAGCTGCCGCTGGCAGGCCGCACTCTCGGCGAGGCGTACGATTGGCTGGCGGCGCGGCTCGCCGACCTGCTGGGCACCAGGTTGCCCGGCGAGCTCGAGCGCCCGGCGGGGCTGCCGGCACATCCCCTGGCCGACGGCGCCCGCTTCGACGCCGCCGACGCCGACGCCTTCGCCGAGCTGGCCAGGCTGTTCGCCAACGCCGACCGGGCGCTGGCGGCCTGGGCTGCGGCCTGGCCCGGCGCCTCCGCCGTCCGCTGCTGGCCGCACCACTTCGACATCGCAACGCTGGCGCCGCACGCGCCGGCGCCGGCCAGCCCGGCCAACCCCGCCGGCGCGGAGGAGGTCCGGACTGTCTCGGCCGGGATGGTGCCGGGCGACTCCGGCCGCGCCGAACCCTACTTCTACGTCACTCCATGGCCCCATCCGGAGACCGCCGAGTGGCCGCCGTTGCCCGGCGGCGCAAGCTGGAACATGGACGGCTGGCTCGGCGCCGCCCTGGAAGCGCCGCGGTTCATGGACGCGGGCGAGGCCGCCGGCCAGGCGGCCGCGGTCGAGACGTTCCTGCGGTCGGCAGCCGCGGCCTGCCGGCTCCTATTGGGGTGAAGACGATGGCAGACCAGGCTCCGCAGGCTCCACGGTGGCACAACCTCGGCAAGATCGAGGAGCTCAGGCGCCAGCCGCTGTGCCAGATCGTGGTGGACCAGACGCGCATCGCCCTGAGCTATTGCGAGGGCCAGTTCGGGGCCGTCTCCGGCAACTGCAACCACGCCGGCGGACCGCTGGGCGAAGGCGCGCTCGACGGCGCCGGCTACATCGTCTGCCCCTGGCACCACTGGAAGTTCCACTGCCGCACCGGACTGGGCGAGCCGGGTTTCGAGGACGACCGGGTCCCCCGCTACGAGCTGCGCGAGGAAGACGGGCACCTCTTCGTCGACCTGAATCCGGCCACCCGCAGGCAGCGCCGGCCGCACCCGCCGCATCCGCTCTCCCGCCCGGTCGAGCGCGCCGGCGGGCCCCTGCGCCTGCTCGGGATCTCGACCACCAACATGGACGTCGCCTATCCACGCTATTCCACCTCGGACGCGCTGCTCGACACCGCTCTCGTCCATGCCGCGGGCAAGGCCGCCGAGACCCGCCTCCTGCGCCTCGCCGCTCTCCGCTTCCGCGCCTGCGAGGGCTACTACTCGAAGAGCGCCCACGCCTGCACCTGGCCCTGCTCGATCACCCAGATGGACCCGACCGACCAGATGGAGGCGGTCTACGAGGGGATCGTCCACTGGGCCGACGCCATCGTGGTGAGCACGCCCATCCGCTGGGGCTCGGCGAGCTCGCTCTATTTCAAGATGGTGGAGCGCCTGAACTGCGTCCAGAATCAGGTGACCCTGCGCGACCGGGTGTTGTTGCGCAACAAGGTCGCCGCATTCATCATCACCGGCGGCCAGGACAACGTGCAGTCGGTGGCCGGGCAGATGATGGGCTTCTTCGCCGAGATCGGCTTCCTGTTCCCGCAGTTCCCGTACATCGCACACAGCCGCGGCTGGTCGGCCGAGGACATGGAGAACAACGTCGCCTTCGTCCAGATGAGCGAGGCCCTGCACGACAGCGCCCGCGAGCTCGTCGATCGCACTCTCGCCGCCGCCCGCCGCGCCGTGGACAGCGACTGCGGTGCCCGCACCGTCGACCGCGCCGGCCGCAAGGCGGGAGCCCCGGCGGCAGCGCCCATGGCGTCCATGGGTCCCGTGGGTCCGGCCCCGAGGTAGGCTGCGGGCCCCCGGGGCGCCCATCCACGGTCAGGCCTCGGCGAGCCGCGCTCCGGCCTCGATCGCGCCGTCCACCGGCATGCCGGCATCGATCCAGGCATCGAGCCCGCCGAGCAGGGGCCGGATGCGCGTGAAACCGTGCTGCCTGAGCTTGCCGGCCACCCGGGCCGACGTCGCCTCGTTCGGTCAGGTGCAGTAGAGAACGAGCTCGCGGGTGCGCGGCAGCTCCGCCAGCCGCTCCTCGACCTCGTCCCAGCCCAGGCGCAGCGAGCCCGGGATGTGCCGCGGGTCGAGACCCACCGCTCCCGGCGTGCGGGCGTCGACGACCAGCGGCGGCTCGGGCCCGGCGAGAAGGTCGGCCAGCTCCGCGGCCGAGATGCGCGCCATGCGCAGCTCGCGCAGGAATCGCCGGCGCTGCTCGAACCGCCAGGCGACGTAGGCGGCGAACGCGCCGGCCAGCGCCACGACCGCCAGCGAGCCCATGCCGTCGAGCACCGCCAGCACGCGGTCGAGCGCGCGGTGAAACAGGGCGCCGGTGCCCAGGGCGGCGGCCGCCCAGATCGCGGCGCCCAGGGCGTCGAAGAGCTGAAAGGGCAAGCGCCGGGCCTGCAGCGTTCCTGCCAGGGTCGGCGCCACCGTCGAGAAGCCCGGCACGAACTTGCAGAACAGCAGGGAACGCAGACCGAAGCGTTCGTAGAGCCGCTCCATGTTCCGCACGCAGGAGTCCGGGGACACCGCGATCTTGCACACCGTCTTCAGCACCCGCCGCCCCTGCCAGCGGCCGAGCGTGAACCACAGGGAATCGGCGAGCGCCGCCGCGGCGGTCGCGGCGCCCAGCAGCGCCCAGGGCGACAGCTTGCCGTCCGCCGCCAGCGCGCCGGCCACCACCATCACCGGCACCGCCGGGATCGGGAGCCCCGCCTGCTCGACCAGCACGTTGCCGAACACGAACCCGACGCCATACTTCACGAGCTGGGCTCCGAGGTCGATCATCGGTCCTCCTCTCCCGGAGTGGCCGGCAGACCCGGCAGGCCCGCCGCACCGCCGACATCGTATCCCGTCGCGGGTGGACTGGCCGGGCGGCTTCTGTTACAAGAACGCCTCGGAATCCAACATGCCAAGGTTGCATCGCGTCCTCGTCATCGCCGGCATGCATCGCTCCGGCACGTCGCTGCTCGCGAGCCTGGCCGTGGCGGCCGGCGTCGACATGGGGACCCGCCTGATGCCGGGAAGCAAGGGCAATGACCGGGGCCACTTCGAGGACCTGGACTTCGTCGGCTTCCACGAAGCGTGCCTGGCGCGGCGTGGCTGCGGACCGCTGCGGCCTCCCGCCGGCGGCGTGCCGCGGCTCGACCCGGAGGAGGCCGGCGAGGCAGCCGCCCTCCTCGCCCGGCGGGCCGGCAAACCGACGTGGGGCTGGAAGGACCCTCGCACCAGTCTCTTCCTGCCGGCGTGGGACGGCTTGCTCGCCGATCCTTTCTACCTTCTCGTCTACCGCCATCCCGTCGAGGTGGCGCTGTCGCTGCTGCGCCGCGGCCTCGACGTCGAGGTGCAGCTCGACCCCTGGACGGCGATCCGGGCCTGGGCGGATCACAACCGGCAGCTCCTCGCCTTCCGCGCCGCCCGTCCCGGCCGTTGCCTGCTCTGGTCGATCGCCGGCGCCGCGCGCGGCCTGGCCGCGGCGCTGGCGGCGGCCGAGGACCGCTCTGGCCTGCCGCTGGCCGGCCGCGGCCTCGAGCGGCACCTCGCCGCCGGCGAGCTGCGCAGCGGCCTGCTGGCCAGGGACATCGCCTGGACCGCCATCGTCCCCAAGGCGATGGAGCTGTTCGCGCGGCTCGAGGCGGCGGCGGATCTTCCCGGCGGAGAAGCCGCTGCCGATCGCGATCCGGGCTCCTTTGCCTCGGCCAGGGAGAGGGATCTCGAGGAGGCGAACGAGCACCTGCTGGCCGCCGCGCTGGCTGCCGGCCCGGAGCGGACCGAGGTCGCGGTGCCGGCGCCGAGCCGAATCGACTACTCCGCGCTCAAGCTGCAGCTGGCGCGGCAGGCGGAGCGGAGCGAACAGCTCGCAGGGGTGGCGCGGCGGCTCACCGATCAGATCCAGCGGCTGAACGAGGAACGGGAGCGGATCGAGGCGACGCGGCTGTGGCGGATGGTCCACTCCTACTGGGGAGCCACCCGGCGCTGGCGTGGCTCGAAGCGGCAGCTCGCCTGGAGGTTGGCCGGCCTCGCTCGGGCGCTGCCGCCGCCGCGCCCCGCCGACGTGGTGATCGGCTGCGTGGCCGAAAATCACCCGCGCCACCTGGCGCAGGCCCGCCGGCTGGTGCGCTCGCTGCGCTGGTTCGGCGGGTCGCTCGCCGGCGCCCGGATGCTGGTCTGCGTGGTCGACGGCATCGCGCCCGCGGCGCGGGAGGAGCTCGAGCGCGAGGGCGCCGAGGTGAGAACCGTCGAACGCTTCGATACGCGCAACGGCAATGCCAACAAGCTGCAGCTCTACCCCGAGGCGCTCGCCACCGGCGCCGAGGGGATCCTGCTGCTCGACTGCGACACGGTGTTCGTTGCCGACCCGCTGCCGCTGCTGGTGAGCGGTGCGGTGCAGGCAAAGATCGCGGACGTGGCATCGGTGACGCACGAGGTCTTCCTGCGCCTCTTTCGCCACTACGGCCTCTCCTTGCCGTCGCGTCGCTACCGGACCACCCTCGACGGCCAGCGCAGCACCCTCTACTGCAACACCGGGATGGTCTTCCTGACGCGCGAGCTGGCGCGCGAGTTCGTGCCGGTCTGGCGCGAATGGAATGTCCGCATCCTCGCCGTGCTCGACCTCCTCGGCCCCTGCGCTCACCACTGTCACCAGGCCAGTTTCAGCCTCGCCATGGCCGCGCACCCGGTGCCGTTCGCCGCGGCGCCGCTGGCGCTCAACTTTCCGCTCCATCTGCCGCGGGCGGCGCCGGCCCTGCTCGCGGTCGACCCCGCCATCCTGCACTACCACGACGAGGTCGACGCGGCAGGTTGCCTTCTCCCCAGCGACTACCCGCGCGCCCAGGCGCGGATCGAGGCCCTCAACCGGCGCCTGGACGCGGCGCGGAACGGCAGCGGGCCGCCGCCGCGGTGAGCGCCCGGACCGCCGCGCCGTCGCCACCGCAGCAGGCGCTCCAGCTCGACGGCGCCCGGACCGCCTCGCCGCCAGGGCAGCAGGCACTCCGGTCCGATGGTGCCCGGGCCGCCCCGCCGTCGCTGCGGGCACCGGCGGCGGACGGCCCCGCCGCCGGCCGCGGCCCGTCCTTGCTCTCGCTCTCGTTGTTGCTCTTCGGGGCCGCGCTGCGCCTCTGGCAATACGGAGCGGACGCTTCGCAATGGCTCGACGAGCTCGCGCTGTCGCGGGGAATCCTCGGGCTCTCCTGGCAGGCCCTGTGGAAAGGACCGCTGCCTTTCGCCCAGGTCGCGCCCAGGGGATTCGTGCTGCTCGAGAAGGCGGGGGCCGAAATCTGGGGCGCCAGCGACTACGGGCTGCGCCTGGTGCCGCTGGCCGGATCGCTCGCCGCCCTGTGGCTCTTCGCGCGCCTTGCCCGCCGCGTGCTCGCGAGCCCGGCCGCCGTGGTCTTCGCCGTCGCTCTCTTCGCGCTGCAGCCGGAGCTGATCCGCTACGCCGCGCAGGTCAAGCCCTACGCCGGGGACCTGGCGGCGGCGCTGGCGCTGACCCTGCTCGCCGCCGAGCTGGTGGGCGGCGGCATGGGCCAGGCGGCGCCCGCGGCCGGGGACCCGATGCCGGCGCCGGCGCCGAGCCTCGCCACACCGGTGGGCGCCGGCGGGAACCATCCGGAGCACCCGGCAGCGCCGGCGGGAGGCGGCGAAGCCCGGAAGGCGCCGGCGGGAGGCGGCAGGCCGCTGGCACGTTCGCCCGTGCTGGCGGGGGCGGCGGGGGTCGTCGCCGTCTTCCTCTCGCATGCCGCGGCGCTGGTGCTCGCCGGCCTCTGCGTCGGTCTCCTCGCCGCCGCCGCGGCCGGCCGCCGGCGCTCGCCGGCGCGGCTCGTCGTCACAGCCGTCATCTGGGCCGTTGCCGCCGGCGCCGCCGCGCTGGCGGCGAGCCGTGAGCTGCCGCCGCCAACCCACCAGTACCTCTGGCATTTCTGGGCGCCGGCCTTCGGGCCGCGGCCGCACACCCTCGCCGGCGATGCGCGCTGGCTGGGCTCGACGCTCGCGGGCATGCTCGGTCCCGGCGGCCTGGGTTATCCCTGGGTTGCCGTGTATGGCGGTCTCGCGATCCTGGGTGTCGCCGCGCTTTGGCGCCGGCGCCCGGCGCTTGCGCCGCTGCTCTTCGCGCCGGTCGCGGTGGCCCTGGGCGCGGCGGACCTGCGGCTCTACCCCTTCGCCACCCGGTTGGTGCTGTTCGCCGTGCCGGCCCTGGTCCTCGCCGTCGCCGCCGGGGTCGAAACGCTGGCGGCGGTCCGGCTTCCGCGCCGCGGCGTCGCGCTCGTCTTTGCCGCCGCCCTGGTGCCTGCTCTTGCCGGCTTCGCGGCGGACCCGCCGGTCTACCGGATCGAGGAGACCAGGCCGCTGTTGCGGGCGCTGGCGGCGCGCCGCCGTCCCGGCGACGCGGTCTACGTCTATTACGGCGCCGGTCACGCGCTGCGCTTCTACGGACCGCGGTACGGCTTCCAGGCTGGAGATTACGTGCTGGGCGGCTGTCATCGCGGCGACACCCGCGCCTATCTCGAGGACATCGATCGTTTCCGCGGCGCGCCGCGCCTGTGGGTCGTCTTCTCGCACGCCCAGCCGCGGCTCGGCGAGCGGGAGAGCCTGCTTGCCTATCTCGACCGCCTCGGCACCCGCCGCCTGGCGCTGCGGGCGATTCCCCACGGACGGATGTTCAGCCTGCCGGCAGAGGCATATCTCTACGACCTCAGCGGGGCACGGCAGGCGGGTCGTGCCGGCCCATCCGCCGCGACGTTCCCGATCTCTCCGGCGCCGAGCCCGATCGACGCCCGCCTGGCGTGCACCGGCCCGGCGAATCCCTATCCGGATGCCGCTTTCGCGGCGATTCGCTGAGAGACGCTCCGCGTCGAGTCGTGCTCGTAAAGGCGCCAGGTGAGCACAGAACGGCGAGCAATTCTGACGATATCTCCACAGAATAACCGTTACTGTCAACTGATTCGTGCATGAGACGCACGAATCAGTTGACAGCGTGACAACCGCTCCGTTATCCTGGGACCATCACCACTTCGGAGGTCCCGGTCATGCCAACCCCTCCCGCGCCTCCCGCGATCAACGGTGCCGACACCGCCTGGATGCTGGTTGCCACGGCCCTGGTCCTCCTGATGACCCCGGCCCTGGGCTTCTTCTACGGCGGCCTGGTGCGCTCCAAAAACGCGCTCAACACCATGATGATGAGCTTCGCGGCGATGGGGGCGGTGGGGCTGACCTGGGCTCTCGCGGGTTACAGCCTGGCCTTCGGCGACGGCGGCCCGCTGCTCGGAGGAACGGGCCATCTCTTCCTGCGCGGCGTCGGCCTAGAGCCGCATGGCACGCTCCCGCACCTCCTCTTCATGTCCTACCAGGGAACCTTCGCGGTGATCACCGCCGCCCTCATCTCCGGCGCCGTCGTCGAGCGCATGCGCTTCGGCCCCTACCTGGCCTTCATCAGCATCTGGTCGCTCCTGGTGTATGCGCCGGTCTGCCACTGGGTCTGGGGTGGCGGCTGGCTCGGAAACCTGGGCGCGATCGATTTCGCCGGCGGCACGGTGGTCCACGTCAATGCCGGCGCCGCCGCGCTGGTGGCGGCGGCGGTCCTCGGACCGCGCCGCGACTACGGCCGGCAGGCGCTGCTGCCCCACAACGTGCCCTTCGTGCTGCTGGGCGCCGCCCTGCTGTGGTTCGGATGGTTCGGATTCAATGCCGGCAGCGCGCTGGCCGCCAACGCCACCGCCGCGCTGGCCTTCACCAACACCCTGCTCGCGCCGGTCGCAACCCTCGCCGTCTGGATGGCGCTCGACCGGTTGCGCACCAGGAAGACCACCGCCGTCGGCGCCGCCACCGGCATCGTCGTCGGCCTGGTGGCGATCACCCCGGCCGCCGGCTTCATCGGCCCGATGAGCGCCATCGTCCTCGGCGCCGCGGCAGCTTTCCCCAGCTACTACGCCATCCTCTACCGCTCGCGGACGCGGCTCGACGACTCGCTCGACGTCACCGCGGCGCACGGCGTGGGCGGGCTTTTGGGCGCGTTGCTCACCGGCGTGCTGGCCAGCGCCGTCTGGGGCGGCAAGGACGGGCTCCTGGCCGGCGATCCGGCGCAGCTCGCCCGGCAGGCCGCCGCCGTGGCCGCCACCTTCGCCTACAGCGGCGTGGCCTCCTTCGCGCTGCTCAAGCTGATCGGCGCCGTGGTGCCGCTTCGCGCCGCGCACCGCCATGAAGGGCTGGGGCTCGACGTTCCCCAGCACGGGGAGGAGGCCTATACCAGCGGCGAGGGCGCGATCCTGGTGCTTCCCGACCCGCCGACCGCCGCTGGCGCGTCCGCTCCGGCGCGCTCCCCGGGCCTGGCCGCCGAGGTGCCCGCGGGGAGCCGCGCATGAAGCTGATCACGGCCATCGTCAGGCCGGAGAAGCTCTCCGCCGTCCTCGAGGCGCTGTTCAAGGCCGAGGTCCGCGGGCTCACCATCTCCCGCGCCCAGGGGCACGGCGGCGAGACCGAACGGGTGGAGACCTATCGCGGCTCGACGGTCAAGATGGAGCTGGTCGACAAGGTGCGTCTCGACATCGGCGTCTCGGACCCCTTCGTCCAGGTGACCGTCGACGCCATCCTCCGCTCGGCCCATACCGGCGAGGTCGGGGACGGCAAGATCTTCGTCCTGCCGGTCGAGAAGGTGATCCGCATCCGCACCGGCGACGAGGACCTGGCGGCCGTGACGCCGGCGACGCCGGCGATGTAGGCGACGTTGGCGTGCGGGACGACGGGACCGGCGGCGGAGAAAACGCGGAGAGATGACGAGAGTTTGACAGCTTGTCCCGCAAACGTTCGCTGGCGCACACTCTACAATAGACGAACTCCAGAACCCGGCTGGCAAGGAGCCTCGGCGCTCCCCCGCTTGGGGTTGGTTATTGCTGTGTCCAAGAGGAAGAGTGAGGTCATGGCGCGAACCTGCAACTGCCATCGATCGCATGCGCGCAACGCCTAATTCTATGAATCCGGTAGCACCACTAACGGTCGCTCCAGGACGAAAGGAATCAGCGATGAAAAATGTCGTGGCAGTGCTGTGCTTGGCGTCGTTCGCGGCAGGGCTCGCAGCGCAGGAGCCCAAGCAGGTCACGGTCAACCCCAGGATCCACAAGTTCCCGACGCGCGAGGTGTTCGCACAGAGGGAAAGCGAGCTCTTCAACCTCGAGCCGCTCGCCCGTGGGAGCAACCCGACCTACCAGGGCGGACCCGTGATCCTGCAGGCCAAGGTGGTCTTGATTTTCTGGGGGCCGTCCTTCTCGAACCCCGCCTCGCCCGACTTCGCGTACGCCCAGTCCCTGCAATCGTTCCGCAACCAGTACGGCACGAACGGGGAGTACAACGTCATCACCCAGTATTACGAGAACCCGGGCACACAGCACATTCAGCTGAGCAACCTCGCCGCTGGAACGCCTGACATGTTCGACAGCTCGAACCCGCCGACCGCGGTCACCGACGCCAACGTCCAGAGCGAGGTCCAGAAGTACCTGACGACTCATACCGTCGACTACAGCACGATCTACGAGGTCGTCATCCCCAGCACCTCCTATTCCGACGATGGCGGCCAGGACTCCTGCGGCGGACCGAACCTCGCGTACTGTGCGTATCACAGCTGGTACGGCAGCGGCGCCACCGCGGTCAAGTACTCCATCGAGCCCTATCCGAGCTGCAGCGGCTGTGCGATCTCGGGCTGGACGGCGGCGCAGAACCAGGACCACTTCATCTGCCACGAGACCCGCGAAGCCGTGACCGACCCGATCGGGACCGGCTGGTGGAACACCAGGACCGGCGCCGAGCTCGACGACCAGTGCGCCTGGTCGCCGACTCCGTTCCTTTCGGGCGGCTTCGGCTACCAGTACGAGTGGTCGAACGCGAACAGCGGCTGCGTCAAGACCCGGTAACGCGATCCCATCCCCAAGCGCGGACGGGAACCAAGCTGTCGCCAGGGCTTGCACCGTGACCGGCTCGAGAGCCCCCGCCCAGGGTGGGGGCTCTTCGTTTTTCAGGAGGGTTCTCGCAATACCCCCGGAGTGCATTGACGCTCGACTCGAGGAAGTGTATAAGATGCAAACCAGCCAACCGTTGAACACGAAAGGACGTGGCTAATGAAGAGAGCTTTGGCAGCACTGTTCATTGCGTCTCTCGCGCCGGCGCTCGCGGCCCAGGTCGACTCGGGTTCCGTCCGCCACTACTTCCGTCCGAACAATGCCGGCGTCGGCAACGTCTCGGCCAGCGCCGTCGAGGAACCCGACATCTTCGGCAGCAGCAACCTCACCTATCACGGCGGCCCGGTGATCATCTCCGCCAAGGTGGTCTTCATCTTCTGGGGACCGAATTTCCAAAACGTGTCCTCCCCTGACTACCAATATGCCCAGACCCTGATTGCGTTCCGCAACCAGTTCGGCCAGACCGGCGAGTTCAACGTCATCACCCAGTACTACCAGACGGGCCCGCAGTACATCCAGAAGACGAACCTGGGCTCCGGCACGCCCGACTGGTTCGACACCTCGAACCCGCCGACCAACGTCACCGACGCCATCGTCCAGGGCGAGGTCAGCGCCTATTTGACAAGCCATGCCTTCGACGCCAGCACGGTCTACGAGGTCGTCATTCCGAGCAGCTCGTATTCCTCGGACGGCAGCGCCACCTCGTGCGGCGGCCCGCAGCTCACCTACTGCGCCTATCACGGCTACTTCAACAGCGGCAGCAACGCGGTCAAGTACTCGATCGAGCCCTACCCGAGCTGCAGCGGCTGTCAGGTTTCGGGCTGGACCGCGGTGCAGAACCAGGAACATTTCGTCTGTCACGAGACCCGCGAGGCGGTCACCGACCAGCAGCTGAATGCCTGGTACGACCGCTCCGGCAACGAGGCCGACGACAAGTGCGCCTGGTCGCCCACGCCGTTCATCGGCACCGGCGGCTACTCGTACCAGTACGAGTGGTCGAACGCGAGCCGGGGTTGCGTCAAGACCAGGTAAAGCCAGCAGGCAGACCCGCGAGAACGAGAACCCCGGCTCCGGCCGGGGTTCTTGCTATCTTCCCCCGGCCTCGGGAACTTCCCGCAAGAAGAAAGGAGTCGGTCGTGAACAAGAAAGGCAACAAGGCATCCTTGACCCTGCACCGCGAAACCCTGAAGGCATTGGAGAACGCCGACCTCAAGGAGGCGGCCGGTGGCATCACCCGGCTCTGCCCACCGACGTATACCGGGATCGAAGGCAAGCCCTGCATCTGCTGATGCCGAGCGCGTTGGCGCGAACGCGAACCCGCTGGGGCGGAACTTCCGGATCAGTCTTCCCGCGGTGCCCGGTCAGGACCCTCCCGCCCTGGCGGCCGGCGGCGCCAACGCGGTAGCCGTCTGGGCAAACGAGGGCACCTCGACGATCTACGCCCGCGTCATCACCCCGTAGGGACCGGCGCGCCGGACGCGGAGCGCGGACCGATCCGCCCGCAGGAACGTCTCGGAGTGCAAGCGAGCGGGCCGTTGGCGTTAGAGTCGTGCCATGATTTTCGAGGGAGTCCGGCACACATTGCCTCCGAGAGCACCGTCAGTGCACCCAGGGGTCGCTTTCCGGGCGTGAGTTCCGACCTTCACCGGGGCAAGGAGAGGCGCCACCCTTCTGGGCGCAATGGCATCGCGGGCGGCGGTTCCGGCCAGCAGGCTGCTGAAAAAGCCCGTGCGTCGCGTTGCGAGCGCCGCGGGGTCGGATGCCAGGCGCCGCGACGCAGGCGATGCCCGGACATCGTCGAGGAGCGGCAAC
>Ga0307479_10000201_pt1 | contig 56507 bp, 49 predicted proteins | sample atmos_gasesECM4C_FD_203743 | JGI IMG/M metagenome (GOLD analysis project Ga0307479, IMG submission 203743) | Hardwood forest soil microbial communities from Morgan-Monroe State Forest, Indiana, United States - atmos_gasesECM4C_515 | ecosystem: Environmental > Terrestrial > Soil > Temperate...
GATAGCTGGCGGCGACGGCCACCTCACCAAAGGGCTCCTCCGGATTGCGGGATTTCCAGTTTGCGAAAGCTTCACGCGCTTCGCCGAACTTCTGCTGATAGAGGAGATCGAATCCAGCGCTGAGCTCCGGTACGGTTGTGAAGGCCGGGGAGTCGGCGTCTGGCGCTTCGCGCGCAAAACCGACGACTGGGCTCAACAGCAGTAACAGCGCAAGAAAACAAGAGTGACGAAGCATTTACATGTGCCTTTCCGTTGCCTGCGCGCGTTTGGCCGCCGGGCGTGGTGCCGGCCAAAGACTTTGCGCTAATGCGCGCCGCCGAAGCGACTCCAGCATGTGTTGAAAAATACTAGTCCAGGCCCCACCTTCTTTGGATGCGGGGGACGGCCTTCTTGGCAGCCTCCTTGGCGCGAAAATCGACCAGTCCAAACGCGAGCAACTCAGCGTGAAAAATTCCAGACGGGGAAGTCGCTCTTAAGCGGGACTCCACGTTAACGAAAGGCACGGCAGCATTACCTCGAATTACTCGTCAGCTTGCCGCAGCATTCAGGGCGTTGCGGCAACTCAGAGCTATTCCAACCACCACCGAGAGCCTGGACAAGCGTGACTGCGTCCACCATGCGGCGACCGAGAATATTCACCGCGGTGACCTCGTCAGACAGTGCCGCGCTCTGAGCGGTTGTCACTTCCAGATAACTGGTTACGCCGCCCGTGTAACGTGTGATCGCAAGTTCGAGGTATTTCTGAGCCGCCGCGACCGCCTTGTCCTGAACCTGAGCTTCATGTTCCAGAATCCGAAGCGCCGCGACGTTGTCCTCGACTTGTTGAAAACCGGTCAGCACGGTTTGGCGATAGTTAGCGACTGCTTGATCGTAGGCAGCGATGGCTTGGTCTGAGGCAGCCCGGCGCCTCCCTACGTCGAAGAGGGTGAAGACTGCCGATGGGCCAACCGACCACAAAACGCTGGGGCCGGAGAGCAATGTCGTGATAGAGCCGCTTTCGAAGCCTCCTGCGCCGGCCAAATTGACAAGCGGATAGTAGGCAGACTTGGCGACACCAATCTGCGCGTTGGCGGAGGCCATGAGTCGCTCCGCTGCTGCGACGTCAGGTCGCCGCTCGAGCAATTCTGAGGGCAGGCCCACGGGAATCGGCGGAGGCGGCATCGTGAGAGGAAGGGGAGTGAGACTGAAAGATGCTGGAGGCTTCCCGATCAAAACGGCCACCGCGTGCTCGTACTGGGCACGGGCAACTCCAACGTCGATTGCCTGCGCGCGAGTGGTCTCAAGTTGCGTCCTGGCTTGCTGGACCTCCAGATCAGAAGCGAGGCCACCCGCAAACCGATTCTCGATCAATTGCAATGCCTGTTCATACTGCGTAACAGTCGAGTTCAAAAGCTGCTCCTCGGCATCAAGCATGCGGGCCTGGAAGTAGTCCAAAGCTAACTGCCCATGCATAGACAGGTTCACCGCAGCCAGGTCGGCCGCACTGGCCTGCGCCTGCTCGCGATAAGACTCAACGGTGCGCCGCACGCGTCCCCAAACGTCGAGTTGGTAAGACAATTCGAAAGGAATTTGAATGTCGGTGTAGTTAATGCCACTGAATTGCGCGCTATGGGGTTGCCGATTCGCGGACGTTTTGTTGCGGGTTGCTGTGGGATCTACGGTCACGGTTGGAAAGTAATCGGCCCGCTGATAGCGGAGAATCGCGCGAGCTTGTGTATATTGAGCCTCGGCGGCCTTCAGGTTTTGGTTGGAGACGCTGACCTGTAGTTCGAGGGCGTTAAGTTGCGGGTCCTGAAAGATTTCCCACCAGTTGCCGCTGAGGTTCTGATCGTTCGGCTGGGCAGGTTTCCAATCGCCTACCTCTTTATACGCTGGCGGAACTTCTGCCGCCGGGCGCTGATATTTTGGCCCAACAGTACATCCGCTGAACTGGAGCGCTGCTATTGCCAGCAGAAGCTTCAGCCAGGACTTTCGCAGCGGGCTAGCGAATAAAACGATCTTTCGAGAGCGGTTCACTTGATATCCCCCGGCAATGTTGCTTGAACAATTTGGACTCCTTGTCCGGAAACGATTGAGTCGGGTGGGTTGATGATGACCTGATCGTCCGCCTTGAGGCCGGAGACGATCTCTATCTGATTGCCGAAGTCGTGCCCAGGAGTCACCGCGGAGAGCACGACTTTCCCATCTCTCACTATGCCGACACGTAAACCCTCCGAGCGAAATAGCAGAGTATTGACCGGAAGCAGGAAAGTGGAGGCCTGCGTCGGGACCTGCAAGTGGACCTCTGCGTAAGAGCCCGTGAGCAGCGTGCCCGCAGGATTGTCCACATCGATTTCAATCAGCAAGGTGCGGGTTGTCATATTGATGGCATCGGCAGTGCGTGCGAGTTTTCCCTGAAATTTGCGGCCCGGAAACTCAGCTAGACTGAGATCTGCCGTCATGCCGACTTTGACCCCGCGCGAGTATTCCTCCGGGACGTTTACGTAAACGCGCAATGTGCCGGGTTGAGAGATGTGAAAGAGATCGGTTTTCACCCCGCCAGCGCTCCCGGAATTAATGAGGTCGCCAATATCGGTATTGCGCGCCGTAATAACGCCGTCGAACGGAGCGTAAATCTTTTCAAAAGACACCAGTGCGGTGAACTGCTCTACCGCCGCCTGGTCTGCTTCGACAATCGCTTTATTCGCGTTGTATGTGCCCACGGCATTATCGACATCCTGCTGAGAAACCGCGTTGGTTTTCAAAAGTCCTTGGTATCGGGCTTTGGTGATCACAGCGAGTTCGAGATTTGCCTGTGCCGTTAGCAGGTTGCTGCGGGCTTGCTGGAGCTGCTGGTCGACCTCTGGCGTTTCGACTACAGCAAGTAATTGCCCCTGCTTGACACGCGCCCCGATGTCGAAATACCACTTCTTTAGATAACCGTTCGTACGAGAGTAAATTGGTGCAGTAATAAATGATTGGACATTCCCAGGGAGGATGATCTCCTCTGTAGGCGCAGTTTGCTTTGGCGAAACAACCGACACCGCCGTGAGAGCCACTTGCGCGGTCTCCGCCTTTAGGGCCGTGCGGGACCTGACACGGGACCAGATGCCTGATACCAAGAGGGTGGCGACCACGACCAACGCAGTCGCCAGGCCCAACCATGGTTTGTGCGGACGCTGCTCTCCCCCCACCTCATTCAATGGGGGTGTTTGCCCGCCGATTTGTCGTCTATCTTCAGTTTGAGGCAACATAATGACTCCACACGGCTTTGTGTCTAGGACTCGTTTCCAACTTGAGCCGGATGCTGGCGTGAACCTTGCAGAACGCTGAAAAACGCTGGGACAAAGAACAGTGTCGAAACCGTCGCGAAAAGCAGTCCACCTATGACGGCCCGGCCGAGAGGAGCATTTTGTTCACCGCCATCCCCTAGTCCGAGGGCCATTGGCACCATGCCGATGATCATGGCCAGAGCGGTCATCAGCACAGGGCGGAAGCGCGTGAAGCCTGCTTCCAGTGCGGCGCTGATGGAATCTTTTCCTTCCACCATTTTTTCCGTAGCAAAGCTCACGACCAGGATGCTATTGGATGTTGCGACGCCCATGCACATGATAGCCCCCATGAGTGCAGGCACGCTCAGAGTCGTGTGCGTTACAAACAAGAACCAAGCGATGCCGGCGAGAGCTGCAGGAAACGCTGAAATCATGATGAAAGGATCCAGCCAGGATTGAAAGTTGACTACGATCAGCAGGTATACGAGCACGATGGAAAACGCCAATCCGCTCAAAAGGCCGATATAGGAGGATTGCATCGTCTGAACCTGGCCACGGACAATGACTTGAGAGCCGCGCGGTAATTGCTGGCGTGTGGCGTCAATGATCTTGTTGATGTCGCCGGCCACAGCGCCCAGGTCGCGTCCCGCGGCAGCGCCAAAGATGTCAATCACTGGGGCTACGTTGTAATGAGAAACAACTGCCATTCCCGCTCCCCGCTGCGTGGATACCAGACTAGCCATGATTGACGGAGGAGCCGTTGGGTCTGTGCCTGTGATCGGAATGTTCTCTACATCCTGCAATGTGTCCGTGCGATATTGCGGCGTCTGAGTCGCGATTTGATAGCTGACACGATTCTTTGGGTCCACCCAGAATGTGGGTGAAGTTTGGAAGCTGCCGCTCAATGACACCAGAAGATTCTGCGCAATGTCGTGAGCCGTGAAACCTAGTTGTTCAGCCTTCGTACGTTCGACCCTCAGGCGCAGATACGGCTCATCGAAGGGCTGTTGGATCCGCAGATCTGCCGTTCCTGTGACGTATCTCAATTTGCTGAGCAGCGCATCTGCATAGCGGTGGTTTCCCTCCAAATCGTTTCCCACAACCTGGACATCGATCGGAGCCGGCAGGCCAAAATTAAGGATTTGGCTGGTCATGTCGGCAGGCAGGAATGCGAAGCTCACGCCTGGAAACTGCTTTGGGAGTTTCAGACGCAGCTGATGAATGTAATCATCCGTGGGATGGTGCTTGGCGGAAAGAGTCACAAGCATGTCGGCATCCGATGTTCCCACCGGGGCCGAATTACTGTAAGAGAGATTGATACCGCTGTACGGCAGACCTACGTTGTCAATGACGCTCAGGACTTCGCCCGCCGGTATCTGCTGTCGAATCGCCCGCTCGACCAGATCGCAAAGGTTGGCGGTTTCCTCGATGCGCATTCCGGTTGGCGCACGCAGATGCAGCTTGAAAGAGCCGCTGTCAACGCTGGGAAAGAAGTCGCGGCCTAGCCAAGGAATCAGAATAGCCAGAGAGCCGAGGCAGCTTGCAAAGAACGCAGTCAGGAAAGCACGCCGATGATGGAGGCAAATGTCCAGCATGCTGCGATAGCTGTGACGAAATCTCTCGAAGGCTGCCTCAAAACGCTTCTGAAGTCGCACCAGCGGATTGCGGCTCGGGGCATCTCCCTCCTTTTTTTCTCCCCGCAGCAGGTACTTCGCCATGGTAGGAACGATCGTCCGCGAAAGGAAGTAAGATGCCAACATGGCGAAAACGACCGCTTCGGCCAGCGGCACAAAGAGGTAACGCGCCACGCCCGAGAGCAGGAACATCGGAGCAAACACAATACAGATCGAAAGCGTGGACACGAAGGCAGGTGTCGCGATTTGCGACGCACTGTCCAGGACCACTGCGTCCATGTCCTTCTCTGGCTCCGCCTCACGATTTCGATTTATATTTTCGACCTCGACGGTTGCATCGTCTACCAGGATGCCGACCGCCAACGCGAGTCCGCCGAGCGTCATGATATTGATTGTTTCTCCGATCGCACTGAACGCGATGATAGAGGTCAAGATGGCCAGAGGGATCGAGGTCGCAATAATAATTGTGCTTCGCCAACTGCCCAGAAAGGTGAGAATCATGAAAGCGGTTAGGCACGCGGCAATCAGCGTTTCCCTGACCACTCCACTGATGGCGCCACGCACAAAAATCGACTGATCAGCCAGTGGTGCTATATCGAGCTGCGGTGGAACCGTAGTCTTGATTTGAGGCAGAAGGGCCTTGATGCCCGAGATGACACTCAGCGTTGACGCATCCCCCGCCTTTTGGATGGTCAGCAATACCGAGCGCTGTCCGTTGACTTTCACAATGTTGGTCTGCGGGGGAAACCCATCTCGTATCCAGGCAACATCTTTGATGTAGATGGTAGTGCTGCCGATTGTTTTGATCGGGATCCGGTTCAAGTCGGCAATCGTCTGCGGTGCCGCGTTCGGAATGGAGACATCGTATTCCCGTGAGCCGATCTTGGACGTTCCTGTGGGTAGGATCAGGTTCTGAACGCTGATCGCATTCACTACATCCAGCGCGGATAGCCCTTTCGACTGCAGTGCTGTCGTATTCAGATCCACCTGCACTTGGCGTTGTTTGCCCCCATAGGGATAAGGGACAGACGCGCCGGGCACGGTGATGAGCTGGGTTCGAATGAAATTCAGGCCATAGTCGTTGAGTTCTTGCTCTGACATGTTTTGTCCCGAGAGGGCCAACTGAAGGACGGGCACACTCGAGGCGCTGTAGGCAAGGATGAGAGGCGGCGTCGTTCCCGTAGGCAACTGCCTGAGTTGGGTCTGAGAAACGGCCGTGATCTGGGCAATACCCCGTTCAATATTCGCGGTCGGCTGCAGAAACACCTTAACAACAGCAATTCCATACAGAGACTGGGATTCTATGTGCTCGATATTATCAACCGTAGTGGTAAGCGCTCGCTCCGTGATGCTAACGATGCGGTCGGCCATGTCCTCAGGCACTAAGCCGTTAAATGTCCAGATGATGCTAACGACGGGAATGTTGATGTTCGGGAAAATATCCGTTGGCGTTCGAACAATCGCGAGCCCACCCATGATCAGGATGAGTATCGACACCACGACAAACGTGTAGGGCCGCCGCAACGCGAGTCGAACAATCCACATGATTCACGCCCCAATCTTTCCGTCCGGCGTGGCCGGACTGCATCAACCGAAATCCACCCTACGCCCTGTGTTTCGGAGTCTTGGCATCTAGGGTTGAGACCAATTGCTGGGCTGCTGGCGGCACGGCAACCTTTCCGGACAGAACAATGTCCCTCGCAGGAATCTTTCTGCCGTACACACGGCGGTTGTCGCCATTGTCCGGACGGATTGTGGAGCCTTCGAGGGAGACTCCGGCAAACAGGCCACGCGCCCTTGAGTAGCTCAAGATTTCGGCTCGCAGAGTCGCATCTGTGTCGGCCGACGTGTCGCGGCCGACTGGGCCCGCGGCCGCGGAAGCATCTCCTCCCAGTTTGACCTTGCTGGCGAGGATGCCGCGCGCGCCGCGTTCGTTCATCACCAGCAAGACAAAATCCGTAGCTTCCCCACCTATCTGAAAGCCGAAGCTTCCACCCTCAAGGGCCATCATCGTGGGAGCGCCCCAAGGCCCCCTGAAGTTTTCACCTTTGCGGCACGACATCGCGCCCCGTCCATAGCTTCCGCCAATGATGAACGCTGCCTTTAGGACGGAGGGAAAGACAACGACGCAATCTGCCTTGTCGAGCAAGCTCTGCGGAATGTTGTCAGGAACGTCGATAATCTCTTTTAAGACCGTGCCGCAATTTCTCAATCGGTCGTCATCTTTGGTTTGGTCCGATGCGCTCGCCACCTCGGCGAGGAGCGGTAGGACAGCCAATAGAATGCAGCTCAGACAGGGCAACAACTTTCGCATGTGACTTCCCTCCAGTGGGTTTTCTTGCCTCAGACCCTAGACAATGCAGCCCGCATGCCACAGTGGAATGTGACTGAAAGTTTCAGGAAGTGGTTGAAAACAGAGTGCTTATGCAGAAAGAACCAAAATTGAATGGGCGGGCTTACGCCCAAATGGTCCACTGAATGGAATGCCTGTCAGCACGTTGACAGTGTCTTCAGGACGGAGATCGACGCGGAATGGGTTACGAAGTCAGAGTGGAGGGGCCGTCGAAATTGCATTTGACCACGAGAATGGTGACATCGTCATTGAAACCAGCTTCGCCGCAGAAATTTGCCGCGCTGCTGAAGATATCCGTCATCAGCCCTTCTGCGGTCAGTGAAGAACCGCGTCGTATTACGGCGGAAAGGCGCTCCGTACCGAATTCTTCGGCAAGCTGGTTCTGCGCCTCTGTGACGCCATCCGTATAGAAAACCAGCACGTCGCCGCTAATAAGGTCTGCCGAGGCCAGTTCACAGATCTCTTCTGCAGATATTCCGATTGGTGGACAAGACGAATTCATGCGTGTGAGCTTGCCCGTCTGTGCTCGAAACAGGAGCGCGGGATTGTGGCCACAGTTGACATAGCGGAGTGTCCGTTTGTGTGTATCGATTTCCGCGAGCAGTAGGGTCACGTAGCGTTCGCCATCCGACACAGAGTGGATTCCCGTGTTCAGCCGCCCCACTATCTCCAGCATGTTTCGGTCGTGATTCGCTTCAAGCTGCATGGCTGCTGCCGTCGCGGACATCAAGAGGGCAGCGGGAACGCCTTTTCCGGCTACGTCGGCAATGACGATCTGAATGGTGTGCGCGTCGATGGGGATATAGTCGTAGTAATCGCCGCTAACGCCCCGCGCTGGTTGCATCCTGCCGGCGATTTCGAGCCCCGCAATGGCTGGTTTGCCCACGGGAAGAAACAGGCGCTGGACTTGTGCCGCCAGCTCCACGTCCCGAAAGAGGTCGTCGCGCTGCTGCTGAACCGTCTTGGCAAGAGCTTCCCTCTGCTCGATATACCGCTGGATGAAGTAAACAACAAAGGCGAAGCACAGCACTGCGGAGAGATTGTCGAAGATCCGTAGCGCTGGGTGAATAGGCCGTCGGGAATAAGAATCATGGAGCAAGATACAAATTACGATCAGGCTGTAGCTGACCTCCTTGCGCAGAAAAATAGCACCAACGCCAACGGGGAGTATGTAGAGGTAGATAAGCGAAATCGAGACAACGCGATGGTCTGCATACGCGACCGCACCAATCGCCCCCAAGACCAATACGAGTGGCAGCCACGCCGGTCCATTGGAAGCCACATCCTTCCGCAGAAGAGACAGCAATAGAACCTTTTCCCGAAAATCGCGCAACTTAGCCGACATCAAAGGCCGAGTGGTCGTACTCATTTCGAATCCGTATCAAAAAAACTGGTGCACGTGCCGGCGAGCTCAGAGATCGAATCTACTTCGCTGTCCGTGCGGCCGGCACTCTGTAGCCGTCGGTGAGGGTCTTCAAGAAAGCGACCAGGGCATCTTCTTCCTGGTCCGTCAGTTTAAGGTTGCCGAGTTGCCTCTTATTGAGGTTGGTTGAATCCTCGGGCGCTGGCCAGCAGGTGACCTTCTCGCCTGAATCGCCTGCCTTGCACTCGGGTAAGACGTCGCGCGTGTTATAAAAATGCACCACCTCTTTCAGGCTCTTGAAGTAGCCATTGTGCATGTAGGCTTTGACGAAACTTGGCGCGGGACGCATGTCGGCATTGCGCAAAGTGGGTACCTGGAACTTCGCGTCGAACTTCGGCGCGAGTTTGATCCACTCAGAATCGGGATCGAGTTGGCCGCTATCGCTTTGCAGCGTGCGTAGAAAGGAGCCAACTCCCTTATCGACGTACGCCGCTCCAGCGATGTTGGAAGCGATGTTCGGAGTGTAGGCGCGTTGGTCGGGCTGGCCCTCGTAGTAGAATTGCAGTCCCGGATTTCTCGGGACGCCGAGATTACTGGCGGTAAAGTCTGTAAACAGTGGCTCTTCCCCGGGCCCACCGTCGCGATGACACTCGTTGCATCGCGCCTTGCCACGAAAGAGCCCATAGCCCAATTTTTCCTGCGGCGTGAATTGATCTTTTCCTGCCTGAACGTTGTCGTACTTCGACGTGAACGGACTCACCTCTGGCGAGAACTCGTATGCGGAAATCGCCAGCCCGAATTCGTCGTAGACGTGATCGGCGCGAGCACGGTCTGTAGGACTCAAGTGCACCGGGAGTAGATCATTCGCTGGCGGCGGTGCTGGAGTCGCGCAAATCTTTTCCACATTCGGAGGCCACTGAATGGTAAATGAGTCCGCGCTCCACACGGTTTCAAAGAGCTTGCGATAGGGAGCGTTGGAAAGGCGGTACGCCACACAGGCCGAATCGGGCAAACCCATTTCTACGGGATTCGTCGGCGGTCCCTGCGCTTGTTCGGCGCTGGGATTCTGCAGGCGGTACCCGCTCGCGCGCATATCCCAGAAATTCCCACCGACAAAGTCGCCCTGGAGATCATTGTAGTGGAGCACCGGTGAGAAAGGTGCGTACATGTAGCTCTGCGGCTTTCGGTTGCTGAATCGCGTTCTCACTGATCCTGGATACGACACGGTAGTCTCATTCAAAGATTGAATCGGCCCAGTGAATCCTGTGTCTGGCGTATGGCAGAAGCTGCACGCTTCGTTCTGATTGACCGAGAGATGTTTATCGAAGAGCAGTAACTTTCCCAGGGTGCGGATCTGTCCTTGGCGATCGAGCGTGGTGCGGTCCATCTGGCTGAGAGTGTCGGCCTCAATCCGATCGATGTCGCCAACGACTCTCGCCACATCCTTATCGAACGAGGGGGGCATCTGACCGCCGAGGTTGCTCGAGGACTTTGCCTCCCGGGAAATGGGCGCACCGGCCTGCGGTTTACGGTCTGCTGAGCTTAAGAGCGCGCCGAGGGTGAGAAGGCCGAATAGCGATGCGGCGACATTTCGATTACGCATGGTTTCGTTTCTCCTCCCTTCAATGTTCATTCCGCCTTGTGCCACGTCAGAAAGGAAACCGTACCGAGAGGATCCAGCGGTGGTTGAACTGGTGAAACTGCGTCACCGCGATCTGCACGCCGGTGCCGACGGCGAAGTGAAGTCTCTCCGCGATTGGAAAACCGCTAAAGACAAGTCCTGGCGTCAGGAAGACTTGCTTTTTTCCATCCAACATGCCTCCCGACCAAAACTCGGAGTTCTGCTCAAGCATCGGCCAGATCCTCCCTTTAATCTTGTAGTCGACCGCGGTATTGAAAACGATGGCTCGGCCGAGGAGGTTGGTGCCGCTGGCGGGAAGGTTTGCGCCAATAGTGGTTTGAATATCCCAGGGCCCGATGCCCTTGGCGGCTGCGAGAGTAGGCGTAAGGATGGTGTGACCGATGCCGTTTGGTCGAGATCCCGTAGGCAGCGAACCACTAAAGAAGAATCCTACGAAATAGTCCCCGCGGCCTTCTGGTGCTGAGAATGCCCGGTACTTTATCTGGAACGAGAAATCTCCAAATCCATCCGGTGTTTTCGATTGATGTACGAGATAGTTCGGGGGAAACACGCCCACTTCTAGACGAGTCGTGGGAATGATTTCAAGGCCTTTTGAGGCGCCGTAGTTCGCGGTCGACGTGCCAGCGGCGGGATCTTGCTGCCAGGACATGTCGTAGCGGTACTGTTGAACTAAAATGACGTGACTTGTAACGATCGGCGAAACAAAATGGGGCTGGCTCGCTCGGGCCTCATCGACCTTACGCATCCACGTATGCACCCAGTCGTTATCGCTGCTGTTCGTGGCCCGGGTCGGCGGATTTTGTGTCCCGTCACCGTTGCCCACCTCCGAGTCGTTTTCATTTCGGTCACAAGCCGCGGAAGGAAGTTCTGAATCCGCGAAAAATGCTCTGCAATACAGCCTTGGTTCTTGGGCCGGCAGAAGACAAGGGAACGCGAGAAATAGGATCGCGATGGAAACGAGAATTCGCTCGATCGGGAGTCTCATCGGCCCACGTAGCTTTTCCTTGATTGGCATGAGCGTTGTCCCACGGCGATGCGTGAGGTGGGTTCTTTGTTTATTCCCCAGCTGTGGCTGCGGGCCTGGCCGGCCGCCTATCTCATTGTTTTGTCAGTCTACCTTGTGCCATGTGGAATCCGGGTCATAGGCGCTCATCGCTTTTGCAAGCTTTGTTGTGTTGGGACCAAGATCCTTTTCGTAAACCGTTCCCGATTCGTTGACAATGAAAGTCTTCACACCCGAGGAGCGGTACTCCGCAGGATAGGCGACGAAGGCGAATCCAGCGGTCATCTTCCCGTCGACGACATAGTTCTTGGCTCCGCCCGGTGCATGACGCCCTTGGCTCGTGAGGATCCGGAAAAAATATCCATTGTACGGGACCGGATCGCCAACTTGGTCCTTTGAGCCTTCTTCGTACGCTTCGGCGATAAGAGGGTTGATCGGGCTATCGAACTCGTCCTCAGCACCGTGCCAGTACAGACCATCGTGTCGGCCTTCATCGCTGACCAGTTTCTGCGCGAATTGCTTCGGGAGGTCTCCTGGCGAGTGCGCAAAATATTGCTTTTGCGCATCGACCAAGTCGCGGCACGCATCCATGGCGGCAATTTCATTCCTGCCTATGCGCCGGAATAGGATCTCGTCCTTGCCCGCGGGCGTATCGAAATACCACGAACCGTGGTTGTTCGCCAAGGGAATCGGAAACGGCCAGTTTTCGGCCCCAACAACCAGGGTTACAGTTCCGTTCGGCTCTTTCACGAACCGGTGCATCTCCTGGTATTTGACGACGAAACCCATGCGAGCATCCGAATCTTCCGCTGCGTCGCCGGACGAGAGGATCTCCTTTCCGGCTGGTCCAAGGATGTTCAAGAGAGATTGCTCGTCCTGTGCCTGCATTGCGGCAAAAAAAGCGGGGCCGGCATCCTCGGCGGAGGCAAAGGTCCGCTGTCCCGGCTCCTGAGCGAACGTCGGCGCCAACGAACATCCCAACGAAACTGCGAATAGAACAGACACTGCAAACCGAACAAAGCTCTTGCACTCACGTTCAAAGAAAATCGAAATCCTCTGCAGCATGGTATTCCTCTCCATTCTTGAATTCTCGAAAAGCTCTACCCGCGGGCACATGCGAATTACCCTAGTGTCGTCCGCCACCGCCATGACCGCCGCCATGGAAGCCACCGCCACCATGGGAGCCGCCTCCAAAGCTCGACCTCCCGCGCGAGGAAAAGCCTCGGACATTTCCGCCGTGATCAAAGCCGCTGAACCCTCCGGAGTGTGTTCCTGATTGAGCGTGAAAGCCGGAAGACCCGTGGAATCCGCCGCCGTGATCGAAGCCACCATGGCCGGCGTTACCGTGATCGAATCCACCGTGGCCGACGTTACCGTGGCTGAAATCACCGTGATGGAACCCCTCGTGACCAAAGTCCCGGCTGTGTGAAACGAACGCGTGATGGTCGAAGAACGCTCGACGGCCATGCCAGTCGTACCCCCAATGGCCCCAGCCCCACCCGAATCCTCCGAAGAAGCCGATACCAAATCCAATACCAAAGGAAAGGCCGACGCCGCCCCAAAAAATCCCGGGCACGGGATACCAGCCAGGGTAGGCAACGATGGGCGCCCCGTACACCAGCCAAGGATCATAGGCAGGCACGTAAACAACTTCAGGGTTGGCCGGTTCGATGACGATCGTGTTGCCTTGCGTGGTTACCTTTTCCTGTTCGTTGCTATTCAGATGGCCAGCCTTGCGAGCCTCCTCACGCATGGTCTGCACAGCATCCGTCACATCCTGCGGTTGGCTGACATATGCCTCGCCAAGCGATGAGGTCCAGGAGAGGTTCTTGTCCATGTTTTCAAGGACCGAGGGGAATTGCGCCATGGCCTTTACACTTGGATCCCAGTCCTGTTTGTCGACCTCTTTAGCCAAGCTGTCACCCTTGAGGTCGGAATGACTTTGCACCCAGCGCTCCGCCTCTACAATCTGCGTTGGATACGTGGAAGCGGCTAGGATCTGCGCAACCAAAGCGTCCGGGTACAAGGCGATCGGCGCCACCAGTTGCTGCAATTGCTGAGGCGACTGCTTCACGGGCGGCGCTGGTGCCTGATCGCTGGATTGGCCGCTTAGCCCGTAAGACTCGGCTAGCGCAGTGAATTGCACAAGCAAACAGCAGAGAAGCACGACCAAAACCTGCTTGAGGAACTTCATATTCATGACAATTCTCCAGTACTAAATGAGACCATCCCGTTCGCATCAATGATGTTCAAGAACTTGGTGAAGCCTCACCTCACTGGCCGCGCAGCACACCTGGCGGGATGTCATTGCGGCGGGCTAAGTCCTCCAGCTCGTCGAGATCTGCTTGCGTTTCGTTCACGCGCTGCTCCAGGACTTCAACGGCGGACTCGGGAGTAATGCCTAGGTCGCCCTCACCGAGATTTATGCCGCCCGTCGTTTGCTTTAGACTTCGGGCATCTTCGAGCGCCTGCCGGAATTCACCGAGCTGAGCCTGTCTGAATTCAAGTTCATCGCGCACCTTTGCTGCTTGGTCGGCATACCAGTCCGGGTCCTGGGTTTTCACGTACGGTCCGGGCGCAGATGCCGGCGTTGGCATTTCTTCGTCAATTCGGCCCACGATCGAAATTAGGCTGGCCCTGTGGAGTTTTTCGAGATCGTCATTGGTCCAAACCATCTTGTCCGGGTTGTCCGTACCCGCGTGCGGCCTGTTGGCCGCACGCAAAGGTATGGCTACGGAAATGAGCGCCAGAGTGACGGCGGCATACGTGTGCTGAGTCATGTTGAACTCCGTTACTTCTTCGAAGAGCCTGGAGGGAATTTCTTGAACATTTTGTCCACGCCCTTATCCAGGTTCTTGATGTTCTTGTCGGAGTTGTTGGAGAGTGTGTCGCTGGATGTGCCTCTCCAGATCAGCTGCTTGGTTTTGGCGTCGAACAGATCGACGACCAACGTGCCTACTTTATATGTCTCTGTGGTGGTTGTTGCCTCTCCGAAGCCTCCGCCTCCAAATCGTCTCCAACCGAAGCCTCCTCCAAACCCGTCATAGAAGGTATTCAAAGTCTGCTGATCCTGGGTGATTTCGATAGCGACGATTGAAACATCGCCGCCGGAATCCACCTGGGTCCAGCCTTTTGTTGCCAAGGTGGCATTGACGGCGGCTTTGATTCGATCAACGTCTAGGGCATCTTTTGTCTTAACTTGTGCCCACGAGTAGGTCTTGTATTGCCCGAAGTTTGCGTTGCGGTCATAATCGGTCTTCACCTGCTGTGCCGACGACTTGCCCGCGAACAAAAACATCATTCCGATCAAAACGAATGCGACTCTTTTCAGTTTCATAGTTCCTCCTTTTTTTGAGATTCCGAGATAAAACTCTTCGAGCGCGAAAGCGGCCTACTCGCGCTCAGACAACTGCTGTTCCCGCGGGCCGCTAGTTATCCCCGGTGGCGAGCCGGCACGTGGGCCTGGGCTTCCGCGGTCGCTTGACTGACCCTCTTTTCGTAGCGCGACTTGGCTACCTCGCTGCCGCTTGGGTTGCCTTCGTCGAACAACTTTGCAAGGAAGTAGCGATTTCCGTACTTGTTGAAGATTAATTCGCTCTTCGCCGGTGTTGAGTTGGCCTCTGCCTGCTGGACTTCGAAGAGAGCGGAAGTAGAGCCGTCCGCGCTGGTGATTTCCATGACTGTCAGATCGGAGTCGTCCAGCATTCTGATGATGTACTTGCCTGCGGGAAGTTTGGTGTTCCCTGCATGGAACTGGAATGGGATGTTGGCTTCAAGGCTTCCGATGATCTGCGCGTCTGCTTTGGCCGGATAAAGCGTTAGTGCAAAAACCAAGGCGATGAGTAACGACAGTAAGTGACGCACTCTTGTCCCCTTGTGGCTTGGGTGGGCCTTGTCGATGGTCTTAGTGAACATGGTGATTTCTCCTCTTTTCTATCGCCACGAAAGACTTTGGCACTTCGAGCGACACCACTGGAATAGGCAAAACGGCTGCCAAACATGTTGAGCCTGTAAGTGTTTGAAAGTAGAGGCCGATTGCAAGCGATAGCGCGGTGTGGGATGCCACGCCGCTGAACACGTGTCAGAATTCGGACAGTCTGAGCGAGCTTATTTTGTTTGATCGTTCATCGAACGGCTTTGGGGGATGATGTCTTTGTTCTCTCGAGCAAGGGTTTGGAAGTGATGAGCAGAGGGGAAGCAATCGAGCTCATCTGAAATTCGGCCCCCGGCTTGCTGATGTCAAACGCACGGATACGGTCAAACCAATGGAAAGATTCGTCCTCGCGTCACGGCAATTCTACTGCGTGGGAAGGGGATCCTTGTTGGAACGTGAGATGCCAAGTTTCTGCATACGGAAGTAAAGCGTAGACCTCTTGATTCCCAGGCGTGCAGCAGCCCCGTTGGGGCCGGCGACAACCCAGCGGGTGTGCTCGAGAGTCTTGCGAATGTGCTCTCGCTCCGCGTCCTCCAGAGTAATTGGTCCCAAGCATTCCGCTTCCGCGGCGCGCTTCAAACCCGCGAGAGGGGGGCGCAGGACGTTCCCCGAGGTGAGGATTACGCTCCGCTCGATGAAATTCTGCAGCTCGCGAATGTTCCCCGGCCACTGGTGCGAGACGAAGGCAGACATTGTCTCAGGAGGAATGCGTTCGATTTGCTTATCCATCCGGCGGGCATAAATCTCGACAAAATACTCCACCAGTGCCGGAATGTCTTCCCGGCGCTCCCGCAACGGTGGCAGCGGGATCGGAAACACATTCAGGCGATAGTAGAGGTCGCTGCGAAATTCGTTGCGCTTCACCATGTCCGCCAAATTTCGGTTTGTCGCAGCTACCAGGCGAACGTCCACTTGGTGAGTCCGGCCGCTGCCCAAGCGCTCGAACTCTTGCTCCTGCAGGACGCGCAGCAGTTTGGGCTGCAGCGCCAACGGAATATCGCCCACTTCGTCCAGGAAGAGCGTCCCCTTGTCAGCCAATTCGAAGCGACCCACCTTTTGCGCGATAGCACCTGTAAAAGCGCCTTTCTCGTGGCCAAAAAGCTCGCTTTCCAGTAAATCGAACGGAATGGCAGCGCAATTCAACTTTATGAATGGGCGTCCGCACCGCGCGCTCAGATTGTGAATCGCGCGCGCGATCAGCTCTTTGCCCGTGCCTGTTTCTCCCTGGATAAAAACAGTGGAATCCGTAGGCGCGACCTGCTCCACTTGTTCGAGCACCGATTCCAAGGCAGGGCTGTTGCCTATGATTTGCTCGAATCTTCGCGGATTACGGTCCTGGTCAGCGGTTCCGAATCTTACGACGGCTGCCACGGAGGACCTCCTTGCATGTCCCGACGCACGCTTCTACTAGCGGGCTTAACTTTCCAGAGCCGCTCGGACACTCTCGAGCAGTGCTTCATCGTTGAAGGGTTTTGCCATAAACTCGACCGCGCCTGCTCGCAACGCTTGCATCCGCATTTTTTCGTCGCCATGTGCCGTGATGAAGATAATTGGAATCCTGCGGCGTTCGGCGTTCAGCTGCGCCTGCAGTTCGAGACCGGACATTCCCGGCATACGGATGTCTGCGATTAAACAGGCAATCTGATGCTGTTGGCCGGACTTGAGAAATTCTTCCGCCGAGGCAAACGATTGTGCGGGCAGTTCGGCACTTTGCAGCAAGCCCTGCAGGGCGCTGCGCATCGAATCATCATCATCGACAATCGCTACTAGTTTGGTCTTCCCGTGAGTGTTCATGCTTCAAACCTAGCAGCGTCGCCAAAGCGGCGCAATTATACTTTGGTATAGGAGCCCGAATATCGCCCTAATCAGGGAGGCAGCTACATCTTCTGGAGGCAGTAGTTGAGAAAACGGCAGTTAAAACGAGAAGGGCTGCGAACTGGCAAACTGTCTTGTGTAACAGCGACGCGTTGGCATTAGGCTACTTTTTGCCGGGTGGAAGCTCCAGTTTCGCCGCCATTCTAACCAATTCTGCCAGCGACTCAGCCTGCATTTTCCGCATCACATGGCCGCGATGGATCTTCACTGTGATTTCGCTGGTCCCGAGATCAAAAGCTATTTGCTTATTTAGCATGCCAGAAACCACCAGGCCCATGACTTCGCGCTCGCGTGCAGTCAGCGCCTCGTAGCGTTTTCGCAGCTCGGCAAGGTTACTCTGCTTTTGGCGCGCCACACGGTCGCGATCCAAGGCCTGGCGGATCGCATCCAGCAACTCCTTGTCCAGGAAGGGCTTGGTCAAGAACTCCACCGCGCCGGATTTCATGGCCTTCACCGTCATCGGAATATCTCCATGACCGGTGATGAAGATGATGGGAATTTGGATGCCCGCATCAGCCAACTGGCGCTGAAAGTCCAGACCGTTGACGCCGGGAAGGCTCACGTCCAGAACAAGGCAACTTGGCCCATCCGGCCGCTTACTGCGTAGGAACTCTTCCGCCGTCCCGTAGGACTCGGACGGCAAGCCCACCGACTTCAGCAGGCCTCGGATGGCCGCACGCACACCGGCATCGTCATCAATGACGAACACCCTGGGAGCGTCTGCCTGCGTCATTCAGGCGCCTCGGCCTTGGTGGGTAGAGTGAAGTAAAAACTTGTGCCGCGCGGAGAGTTCTCGGCAGCCCACAAGCGGCCGTCATGCGATTCAACGATCGAACGGCTGATCGACAGTCCCATACCCGTGCCGTGAGGCTTGGTGGTAAAGAACGCCTTGAAGATCTGGTCCGCCTGCTGCGGGGGCAGCCCCACGCCGGTATCGCTTACGGACACCAGAACTTCCTCTTTTTCTGTTCTCTGCGACTTGATGGCGAGCTCCCGCGTCCCATCTGCGTCCTTCATCGCTTCGATGCCATTGATCATCAGGTTCATCATCACCTGCTGCAATTGCACGCGATCTCCCGTGACCTGGGGAAGGTCTGTAGCCAGCTCCGTCCCGACTGATATGTTGTATCGCGTTGTCTCGCCGCGCAGGAGGACGGTCATCTCTCGAATGACTTCGTTTACATCGACCGACTCCCGTTCCGGAGCGCCCTTCTTGAAGAGCAGGCGGACCCGGCTGATGATGTCGGCTGCACGGGTTGCATCTTTGACGATTCTCGACGCAGCCTCGCGCGCCTCATTCAGATCGGGGTGATCGCGCGTAAGCCAGCGCAGGCAGGTATTGGCGTTAGTGAGGGCAGCGGCAATCGGTTGATTCACTTCGTGCGCCAAGGAGGCCGTCAGCTCGCCCATCGTGGTCACCCTATTGATGTGCGCGAGATCCGCCTGGGCCTGACGCAATCTCTCGCGCTCTTCCTCCGCCCGTTTGCGCTCGGTGACGTCCATCACGGTGCCGACAAACTCAATCACCTGGCCCGAGTCGTTGCTGATGGGATGGGCGACGCTGTGAATATATTTTATGGAACTGTCTGGAAGTACGATGCGGTAGTTGTATTCGGCGTCGTTCCCCCTGTAAAGCTCAGTTTCGGCCCGTTCGATAGAGGCTCGATCGTCCGGATGCACCCTCTCCAGGAAGCTTTCTCTGGTCGGCTTTGTAGCATTTGGTTCGAAGCCAAGAATTTGAAAAGTTTCGACCGACCAGAACTGCCGCTTGGTGCCGACGTTCCAGGCCCAACTTCCTGTATGACTAAGCCGCTGCGCTTCCGCCAGATAATTCTCGCTTCGCCGCAACGCTTCTTCCGCCCGCTTGCGGTCGGTGATGTCCGTCGCGCTACCCATGAATTGCACCAAATCCCCGGATGCGTTCAAAACAGGATGGCCGACGGTGCGGATGTATTTGACAGCGCCGCCCGGAAGAAGAATTCGGAATTCCAATTCGTAATCCGATTTTTCAGTGATTGCTCGCTCGATTGTCCCTTGCCACTTGGCTCGATCCTCCGGATGAGTGCGCTGCAGACGTTCTTCAAAAGTCGGCGGGCCCTTTTCTGGGTCGAAGCCATATATGCGGTACCATTCCTCGGACAGATGCACTGCGTCTCTTCCCTCTATCCGCCAGGCCCAACTCCCTGTATGCGTGAGCCTCTGCGCTTCCGCCAAGTACGCCTCGCTTCGCTGCAGCTTCTCTTCCTGTAGTTCCAAAGTCTGGGCAGCGAATCGCCTATCCATCCAGGACATCAGCAGGGCCAGCCCGAGGACGATAAAGGTGACGCCGGCAATTCCGGCGGTGCCAAGTGTGGTGATGCTTACGGCATGAGACAGGTCAGCCGGCATGCCGGAGGGTGTGAAACTGGCAGCGGCCATGCCGGTGTAATGCATGACGGGGATCGCGGCGCCCATCACGACGGCTCCGGCTAGCTTTTCCCAGCCAATCCCCGTTTTCTCATGTCGGAAGTGAAAGGTAATCCATAGCGCGGCGAGCGAAATCAGAACCGCGGACGCGACGGACAGGACGACGAGAAAAGAATCAAACCGGCATACGGCAGGCAAACGCATGGCGGCCATGCCGATGTAATGCATGCTCGAAATACCTGCACCCATCAGGACACTTCCCGCGAGCGCTCGGAACGCACCCATTTTCCGCCGGCTCACTACGCCCAGGGCAACGACCGAAGCGAGAATGGCCGCAAGCAGTGACAGCAGAACGGTCGGCCAATGGTAGGCCACGGGAATCGGCAGGATGAACGCCAGCATCCCGATGTAGTGCATGGACCAAATGCCCGTCCCCATCGCACCGGCCCCGCCCAGCAGCCAAACCGCGCGAGTCCAGCCCCCTGCGGCCGTTACACGACTTGCAAGATCCAGAGCAGCGTACGACGCAAAGATGGCGATCAACACCGAAAGCGCCACGAGCGCGTAGTTGTACGAGCCAATCAAGTTCGCGGCAGCCATGTGACTCCATGCTTCTTGAGCATGCCCAGAACCGCGGGAGCGCCGTCGGGGCTCATTCCTTTGCCTCGATTTTCGTAGATAAAACAAAATGAAAACTTGCGCCGCGCGGAGAGTTCTCGGCAGCCCACAAGCGGCCGCCATGCGATTCCACGATGGAGCGGCTAATGGAGAGTCCCATCCCTGTCCCTTGAACCTTCGTCGTAAAGAACGCATTGAAAATCTGGTCCGCCTGCTGCGGGGGCAGCCCCACGCCGGTATCGCTGACCGACACCAGAACCTCCTCCCTCTCCGTTCTCTGCGACTTGACCGCCAACTCGCGCACCCCGTCCACTTCCTTCATCGCGTCGACGCTGTTCACGATGAGGTTCATCAGCACCTGTTGCAATTGCACACGATCTCCCGTGACCTGGGGAAGGTCTGTGGCTAGCTCTGTCCGCACTGTTATGTTGTGTCGCGTTACTTCGCTGCGCAAGAGGACGATCATCTCTCGAATAGCTTCGTTTACATCCACCAACTCCCGTTGCGGAATACCCTTCTTGAAGAGCAGGCGGACCCGGCTGATGATGTCGGCTGCACGGGTTGCATCTTTGACGATTCTCGACGCAGCCTCGCGCGCCTCATTCAGATCGGGGTGATCGCGCGTAAGCCAGCGCAGGCAGGTATTGGCGTTAGTGAGGGCAGCGGCAATCGGTTGATTCACTTCGTGCGCCAGGGAAGCGGTCAGCTCTCCCATGGTGGTCACCCGGCTAACGCGTGCAAGATCCGCCTGTGCCTCGTGCAGACCTTCTTCCGCATGCTTGCGCTCAAGGCTCTCTGTTTGCAACGCCTCGTTGGCACTCTGGAGCTCTTGAACTATTCCTTCCAGCTCGTCGCGCGCGCGCCTGAGCGATTCTGTGGCGCTCCTTTGCGTAGAGCTCAGCAACCCGACAAACAGCAACGAAACTACAAAAACGGTAAACCGTGGTATCTCCTCGGGCTTCGCTGCCAGCGAATGCGTCGGAGGCAGGAAATAATAATAGAAAGCCGGAGTGGAGAGGGCCGTCGCGAGCAATCCCGGCGCAACTCCACCAAACCACGCACTGAACATGACGGCGAGGAGGAACAGTGAAAGCGGAGCTGCTTCCAAACGCAGCGCTGGCCACTGTGTAAGAATCAGTGCTGTGGTGACCGATAGAACCGCAATCCCATAGCCCCAAATCGCAGGCGGCTTGGGCCACAGAAGAGGATTGGACCTGGGCATGCTCCTGCTCCAGAAAAACAGGGTGTTGCTCTCTACCATCAAAATCTTAACATCTGAGAGCATCCTGTTCCGACCGGGCCGCTCACGTGGCGCATATTAGCCTTCTCGTCGTGGAGAGGTGGCTGCCCGCGGCTCATCCAGTCGAATAGACGGAATGCCAATACTCCGACACGTCTGCGTGATAACTTGACGTTGCCCGGACCTCCGTGAATTGACGCATCCCCCATTCTGCCAGCCACTTCCAAGCCGTTTTCGTCACGCACAGTCTCTGGCACACAGATTGCATTCTTCAGTGGTTGTTGGCATTTTCGCGGTGAATAGATTTCCGAGCGAGCAAGCGTCAACGTGACAGCGGCGCCAGACCAGGACACAGGACGCAGGAAGGAGCGCAACCATGAAGCCTCTATCCATTCTCGATTGGTATCGGATTCTGCGGGCGCACCATCAATGGACGATCTTCCAGTCCATTCGGTACGCCCTGTGGCTGGTGCGTTAATTAATTGTTCTTACTGTATATATAAGTAACGGAAAGGTTAGAACTAATGGAAACGTTTCTTGCAACCGATATAGACAAAGATTCCGACGGCGCGCTGGTGGCTGCCGCAAAGTATGGGGATGCGCAGGCGTTCGAAGAATTGGTTTTTCGCCACGAACGGCGAGTTTTAGCTGTGGCACAACGGATAACGAATAACCGGGAGGATGCCGAAGATGTCGTGCAGGAGAGTTTTCACAAGGCTTTCCGTCATCTCAACGACTTCCAGGAAAAGTCGCGCTTCTCTACTTGGTTGACGCGCATCGCCATGAATGAAGCCTTCATGTTGCTGCGTAGAAGGCGGGGAGTTCTCGAAGTCTTACCGGAGAGCCATGATGACAGCGCGGAGTTTGCCCCGGAGGCATTCGTTGACCAGAGCCCCACTCCCGAGGAGTCCTGTTGGCGGCGCGAGCGGAGGGAACTCTTGACTGAAGCGATCAATCGCCTAGGTCCAAAGATTCGAAGAACGATTCAGCTGCGCGACATCGAAGGACGCTCCGCCGAAGAAACAGCTAGGATTCTGGGCACCTCAATTAACGCCGTGAAAGCGCGTCTTTTTCACGGACGTCGGAAGTTACGTGGAACGGTGAATCCCGGGCTCCTATGGGGACTCCACGCGGCCGGTCCGGCGGAAGCACAATCCTGTTGACACTGAAGCGGAGCGTTTCATGAATCTGTGGTTCCAGTATTGAGGCCAATTCGCTATGGATCCAATCACGTCGGAGAAAAATAAGCTCGGATTTGTCGGAATCGGCTACATGGGCCGGCCGATTGCTCGTAGGTTGCTTGAATCCGGCTTTAACGTAACCGCTTATGACCGGAACCGCAGCAAGGCGGAGGAGGTAATTCAATACGGCGCCACCGTTGCGGAAAGCGTTGCGGAACTTTCCTCCAGTTCCAACGTCGTGTTGTCGTGCCTTCCGACCGATGAAGCTGTTCTGAGCATTTACAGAGGATCTGACGGCGCGTTCGCCAACGCGCGTCGCGGCTCGCTGGTCATCGACATGAGCACGGTGTACCCGGAGACTTCGCAGGAACTCGCGAGACTAGGTTCCGAGCGTGGAGTTGACGTCCTCGACGTGACCATTTCTGGCAGTACTCCGGTCGCCGAGCGGGGGGCTCTGACCCTGTTCGGGGGCGGAGACCAGGGATGCTTCAAAGCCGCCGAGTCGATCTTTCGCGCGATCTCCCGAAAGTATTTCTATCTGGGGCCGAGCGGCTCCGGAGCGACGATGAAGCTTGTCGTGAACGCCTTGCTGGGAATCGGAATGCAGGCGATTGCCGAAGCCGTTGCGCTTGGCGAGAAGGCTGGTCTCGATCGCAATCGTTTGCTCGACGTGATGTCCCAGACTGCAGTTGTCGCTCCGGCGCATGTGGGCAAACTGCAAAGGGCGATGAAGAGCGATTATAGCCCGCAATTTCCCCTGCGGCTTATGAACAAGGATTTCGGCCTGATTCTCAATCTCGCGGCTGCCGTTGGGGCGCGAATGCCCGCGACCATAGCTGCTTTTGAGGCCAATGCAAGGCAATCGGAGCAAGGGAAAGAACAAGACTTCTCCGCCGTGATTCTGCAGATGGAAAAGCAAGCCCATTTGGGTTCGACGGACAACGGGCGAACTCGATCCGGCGTCGCTTCCATTGAAGAACCGATCTAGTTGGGTGAACCTTATTCTTTTCGAAGACGTTCGTATTGGATATCAGAAGACAAATACTTTGGAGGACGAAATATGACCAATGCAGCAGCAACGCAAACCGCCGCTTTCAGTGGAAACATCTCGCTAGCCGGTGAACTAACCGTTCGCCGGCTTGGCTTCGGAGCCATGCGTATTACCGGTGACGGCATCTGGGGCCCTCCCAAGGACCCTGCTTCAGCGCTTGCCGTTCTTCGCCGCGCGGTAGAGCTGGGCGTCAACTTCATAGACACCGCAGACTCGTATGGTCCGTATTTCAGCGAGGAATTGATCGCCAAAGCGCTTGCGCCTTATCCCAAAGATCTTGTGATCGCGACTAAGGGCGGATGGAATCGCCCAGGGCCGGGCCAATGGACCCATGATGCCAGCCCGGAGCATTTGCGTAAGGCCGTCGAAGGTAGCCTGAAGAGATTGCGTCTGGATCGTATCGACGTCTACCAGCTGCACACTCCCGACCCTGTAGTGCCTTTCGATGCGTCAATGGAAACGCTGGCCGCGCTCCGAGCGGAAGGAAAGATTCGTTTGATCGGACTGTCGAACGTGACTCGTGAGCACATCGAGCGCGCGCGGAAGATCGTGCCCATTGTCTCAGTGCAGAATCGGTACAGCTTCGCCGATCGCGAGTGGGACTACGTTGTGGACTATTGCGAGCGGAGTGGAATTGCCTTCATCCCGTGGTTTCCGCTGGGCGCCGGCAAAGTGGCCGGCGCGCTGCTTGAGACGATTGCGAGGGCTCACAATAAAACGCCCAAGCAGGTTGCGCTCGCCTGGTTGCTGAAGCGTTCAGCCATCATGCTGCCCATTCCCGGGACCTCGTCGATTGAACATCTCGAGGAAAACATGCAGGCGGCGACCTTGCGATTGAGCGACGAAGAGTACGCGCAACTCGCCCGTGTCGCCGAGCTGGCTTCTTGAAATAGCTTCCTGTGCCCAGTAACTGAAGTTTGCTGACAAAATCGCACGACGCTGGCGAGGGTCTTGTGGACCTGGATGCACTCGAACTGAGGGCGGCAATGATTCAACTGAAGGTGAACGGAACTGAACAGTTGTTCAACGGCGAACCTGAAATGCCGCTGCTCTGGTACCTGCGCGACGTTTTGGGGCTGACAGGTTCAAAATTTGGCTGCGGCGTTGGGCTTTGTGGTGCTTGTACGGTCCATGTGAACGGGCAAGCCACGCGCTCCTGCGTAACAATCATGCGCGATACGGTCGGAAAGGAAGTCACGACGATTGAAGGCCTCGATAAGAACGGATTGCATCCGGTTCAGAAGGCCTGGATGCAAATCAACGTGCCGCAATGCGGTTATTGCCAGGTCGGACAGATGATGCAAGCGTGGCATTGCTAAACAGCAAGAAGAAGCCGGCCGATCACGAAATCGATGAAGCCATGTCCGGGAACATCTGCCGTTGCGGAACGTATCAGCGTATTCGCGCGGCGATTAAAGCCGCGGCGGGAGAAATGCCATGAGCACGATTGAGAACGTGAGCCGGCGCAGATTTTTGACGGGAGGCGTCATTGCGGCGGGCGCGCTTGTGCTCGGTGTGCGCTATTATTCCAGGCTTTCCTCCGGCGACAAACTTCAGCACGACACAAACGCGGATCACGCCACATTACATCCCAGTGTTTACCTCGGAATCGACCCGGACGGCACGGTGTGGATCGTCGCCAGTCGCTCGGAGATGGGCACGACAAGCCGTACAACTCTGCCGCTCGTTGTCGCCGATGAACTGGACGCGGACTGGAAGCGAGTGAGGATCGAGCAGGCCATTGGCGACAGCCGATACGGTGACCAGAATACCGACGGATCGCACTCGATACGCTCCTTCTACGACGCAATGCGCCAAGCGGGAGCTACCGCGCGATTCATGCTGATTCAAGCTGCGGCTAAGCAGTGGGGTGTTCCGGCGGCGGAGTGCGAAACCGATTTGCACGTCGTTGTCCACCGCTCGACGAACCGCAAAGCGGGTTACGGTGAACTCGCGAGCGCGGCGGCGAAATTGCCAGTGCCCCCCAAAGAAGAGCTGAAGTTCAAACCAAAGAGCGCCTGGCGGTATGTAGGCAAGGGGGAAGTGAGCTACGACCTCGAAGCACTCGTGACCGGAAAAGCCATCTATGGAATGGATGCTCGCGTGGACGACATGGTCTACGCGTCGGTGGAGCACCCGCCCGTTCTCGGCGGCAAAGTGAAATCGTACGACGACAAAGAACCCTTGAAGGTCGCAGGTGTCCGTCAGATTGTTCCCATTGATCCATTCCAGCAGGCACCGGGGTTTCAGCCGCTCGGTGGCATCGCGGTGATTGCAGATAACACGTGGGCGGCGTTTCAAGGCCGCAAGAAGCTGAACATCTCCTGGGATAACGGACCGAACGAAACCTACGACTCCGACGCGTACAAGAACGAGCTGCGGGGGACCTCCCATAATCCTTGCAAAGTGGTGCGCAATATTGGTGATGCGGATGCCGTTTTCGCCAAAGGCGGGAAGGTCCATGAGGCCGACTACTACGTTCCGCTTCTCGCGCACGCTTCGATGGAGCCGATGGTCGCCCTCGCCGAATTCAAAAACGGCAAAGTGACAGCGTGGGCTCCGACGCAGAATCCACAAGCGGTGCAAGACATCATCTCGAAAGAGCTGGGGATCGCGAAGGAAGATGTAATTTGCCATGTGACCCTGCTCGGTGGGGGATTCGGGCGCAAGTCGAAGCCCGATTACGTTGCTGAGGCGGCGGTCTTGTCCAAAAAAGTGGGCCGGCCAGTGAAAGTGGTTTGGACCCGAGAGGACGACATCAAGTTCGACTACTACAACGCCGTTGCGTCCATGTATATGAAGGCGGCTTTCGGCGCGAGTGGCAAACCAACGGCGTGGCTGCAACGGTCGGTCTTCCCTCCGATTCCTTCCATTTTTGATGTGAATGCGGTCTACGGCGATCCTGGTCATCTGCAGCAGGGCTGGACGGACATTCCTTACGATCTGCCAAATCTTCGCATCGAGAATGGCCCGGCGAAGGCTCACGTCCGCATCGGCTGGTTACGTTCCGTGGCCAACATCTATCACGCGTTTGCTATTCAATGCTTTACGGATGAACTCGCACATGCGGCCGGGCGTGATCCGCTCGATTATTTGCTCGACCTGATCGGAAACCCGCGCACGATCGATTTCAGGGGTGTGGAATACCCGAATTATGGCGCTTCGTTTGAAGCCTACCCATGGGAAACCGGCCGTCTGCGTCATGTCACGGAGATGGTCGCGGAAAAATCCGGGTGGGGAAAGCGCAAACACAGCAAGGGCACTGGCGTCGGGATTGCGGCGCACCGCAGTTTCTTGACGTACGTGGCCACCGTCGTTGAAGTCGAAGTCAATGATCAGGGTGACGTGCGCATCTCTCGCGTGGACACGGTTCTCGATGCGGGCCTGGTGGTAAATCCGGAAGCGACCCGCGCTCAGTTTGAGGGCGCCGCGGTGTTCGGCGCCAGCGTTGTGCGAAGCGGCGAGATTACGGTCACGAAGGGCGCAATCAACCAGTCGAATTTTCAGGATTATCCTGTTGCTCGAATTGGAGAAGCGCCCTATCAGACGAACGTATACATCGTTGATAGCGACGCCCCGCCGGCGGGCGTCGGTGAGCCAGGGGTGCCCCCGTTTGTGGCGGCGTTCTGCAATGCCATTTTCGCCGCAACCGGCAAGCGAGCGAGGGATCTACCGATTACAAAGCTTGGCCTGAGTTGACGGTCTCTGCGCCCAAGGGTTGAGGAGCGTCCGCGGCTGGGACGAAAATTTCCAAGCAAAGGAGAGGCCATGACACAAGACAAGATTCAACGCCATGTGATCTTCGCCTCTACAATTTTGCTGATGCTTTTTGTCGGCCTCACGCTTTTTGTTGTCTCGATTGTTGAAGCAAACCCCGGCCCGGAGAACGCCGCCAGCACGGCGACGCTCCGGACGAAATGAGCGGTGTGCCACGGTCAAGACGGAGGTGGCCTCTTGAAGAACGGTCGCAAGAGCAATCGCAGCAATACGGCACCGGTTGGGTCCCAGAATGAAAAGAAAACCCGGCGCGGGCACACCTCAGTCGTTACTCGCAGGCGATTCTTGGAAACCGCCGCTGGGGCCTCGATCCTTGCGAGCTTCCCGTCGTACTCGCCTACGGCAGAAGCCGGCAGAGAAGTCCCACGCCGGACGCTCGGCCGCACCGGAGAAAAGATTTCCATGGTGGGGCTTGGGGGATTTCATCTTGGCAAACCGGAACTCCAGGCTTCGGAAAGTATTCGCATCATCCGTACCGCAATCGATAACGGAATCAATTTTCTCGATAACTGCTGGGACTACAACGGCGGCGAGAGTGAAATCCGCATGGGCAAAGCGCTGCGTGACGGTTATCGCCAAAAAGCTTTTCTCATGTCCAAGATCGATGGACGCAATCAAGCCGCCGCCGCGAACCAAATCAACGAGTCACTGCGCCGACTTCAGACCGACCGGATCGATCTCCTCCAATTTCACGAAGTGATTCGTGACACTGACCCCGACCGCATTTTTGCCGAAGGCGGAGCGATGGAGGCGGTCCTGGAAGCCCAAAAGGCGGGCAAGATTCGCTTTATCGGCTTTACGGGCCACAAGAGTCCGGACATTCATTTGAAAATGCTGGCCACCGCTTCGAAGCACGGCTTCACGTTCGATGCCGTTCAGATGCCGCTCAATGTAATGGACGCTCACTTCAACAGTTTCGAAAAAAAAGTTTTGCCCGTCTTGCTCAAGAACGATATCGGTGTGCTCGGCATGAAGCCCATGGGCGACCCATTCATTCTTAGGAGCGAGACAGTTACACCGGTCGAGTGTTTGCACTACGCTATGAACCTGCCTACCAGCGTGGTGATCACCGGATGTGACTCGATGGAGATACTCAACCAGGCGCTGGGCGCAGCGCGGACCTTCCGGCCGATGAACTCAAATGAGGTTGCAGCGCTGCTCGCCAGGACCGCTCAGGCAGCACAGTCCGGGAAATTCGAGCTCTACAAAACGACCCACCACTTCGACGGCACCTACCAAAATCCTCAATGGCTCGGATAATTCGTGTGGCAGAACGGCGAGTTCTAGAATGTGCCCAGCGAATTGAATTATAGTCCAAGGGGATTAGCATTGCGGGCGCACACTCCGTACCGCTGAATCCAAATCGGAGTAACGCATCGGCCGGTAGGGGGGCACCCCCTGTTTTCGCCCAAAGTTGTCCTTGCGGTTTATGTCTGCATCACCCTCCATTGCATATGGACGGGGGTGGATGTACGTATCGGCCGGACGGCAAAGTCAAAATGGAAATTCCGCCATATAGGGAGCAGCAATGATCTCTCCGTTCTCCAAAATGATGGACTACGCCGTTGAAGGTCATTTCAGGAAAGATCCCAGCGGGCGGTTAATTTTTCTTCCGCTCATTTACAAGCGGAAGGGTTACTTCGTCGACTCGAAATCGGATGAAGAAAAGATCCGAGCGTTTCTCAAGGTGTACCGGAGTGCTTCTACGCTGCTTTCTTGGCTGGCATTTCCAAGCATTTATTTTCCTGGCTTGATCCTGACTGTCTACGGTGTGAGTCCCCTGCGAAACAAATTGACGATTTATGGTTGGATCGCTTCGGTCTTTATCCTGTCCTATGCCGCGTCGGCATGGATGCTTTGGAGCGTATACAAACAAACGATTCCGAGCTTGACTACCTCAATGAGCGAGGCCGGACCCGACGTTATGGGTCAACTAAGCGAAATCTATCAACGGCCCCGGCGTCTACCTCGATTGTTCATTGCCGCCGGTTTGATCCTTTTCGGTTTGGCTCTTCTTGCAGCCTTTTACCTCTATTTTCGCAGGTGAATGGGCGGCTCAAGATCATTGAGGAAAACCCGGAAGGAATATAATCGTCTAAACGGAGAGGAGGTGGCAGCCATGAGGAAACGAGTCACGATTGGCGCAGCTCTTTTGCTCCTGTCATTGTTGGCGGCGGAATTGATTCATGCCTGGGGCCATGCGCGGTCGGGTTTACAGGCAAAGCCGGTCGCGACAGACGAAGAGCGGGGAAACCTGCTTGCGACAGGGAAGAGGATTTTCGTCGAGCGGTGTGCGAAGTGCCATGACGAGCGCGGAGATAAGCCCTTGAAGACGGGCCTGGCGCTTAGCCATCGAGGACTATCGGATGAAGAAATTGCGAGTACGGTCTCCGGGCGGCTCAAAGATGCGCCCGACGAAGAAAAACGCGCGGTCGCCCTCTACGTAAGCAGCTTCATGAAGAGGAAGTGAATCAGAGGAATTCCCACCTTTGCGAACAATGTAAGGATGGGCCACCCAGGATGCGCGACTTAAGGCACGGCTGAAGCCGTGCCCTGACGAGAAACGCGCGCTGAATATGCACGACTTGGACGTTGTGCGAGCATCACATCCATCGAACCAGGGTAGAGATCAAGACAGGATCCCTCCGCTCCGCGACCAAAGCTGGCTTTCATGAGCGGAGGAGAAAACTGGTCGCTCCGGTCGGGATGACAACGAAGCTTTTCGTCGAGTGGGTGGGAAGGGCCCACACTGGTGCTAGGGCCCTTCCTGAGAGGGAACGTTATTTGCCGCCCCAGCGGTAGACGATGCCCGCCTCGATTCGGGCATTATTCTGCCGAGTGCCACTGAAATGGGTGTAGAGATACTCGACCTGGATCAATCGAATGGCGAAGTGCTCGGTTAGCCTGTAGTCGGCGCCGCCGCCGATTGCCATCGCGAAGGAGTTAGTGGAGGTCGAGCCAAAGCCCCTCACACTGGCAGTATCTCGTTGCCCACCAAGCAGTATGTGGGCAAACGGTGCCAAGGAACCGTAAGAACGATAGGTAACTCTGGGCCCGAAGAGATAATTCAGAGCATGGGCGCTCACTCCGGCCGGTTGACCGGTGACTTTGCAACCGCCGAATTCGCCCACCACACCGAACCAGTTATTCAGGTTACCTGCCACGGAACCGGCGCCACCCTGGCAGTTGTTGCCGCCTGGGTTTGCGTGGATATACTGATAATCGCCGGATACTTCGGCCTTGGGGTACTCTTCGTAACCCTTTTGGGCCATAGCCGGAGCCGCTACGAAGAGGACAAATACCCCTAGAATGAGCGAGTTACGCATTTCTCCTCCTGCGGATTAGGATGTGCTGGGTTTAGTCACCAGATTCGCAGGGGTAGCCCCGGAATTCAAACGACGAATGCAACCTTTGTTTCCTATTGTCCAATAGGGCTTGCCGTGGGGAAGGCCCCACCCATACAGAGCGCAAGAGAAAATCTGGCCTATTTTGTGGAGGGAACCTCCAGCGTGCGGATCAGGTAGGGGATGATGACCTGGCGGAAGATGACCGGGTCGGGCCAGACTTTCACTTGGCGGCCGAGGTGGCCGCCCTGGGGATTGATCCATGCTTCTTTTGGAACGTCGCCGCTGCTGAGAATCAGATAAGCGTCGGAAATGGGAACCTGGGTGTCCAAGACTCCGGCGATGATCAGCATGGGCGCGGTAGGTTTCCCGAGGAGACCCTGCCGAACAAGCGACATTTTGGGAACGATGGTCGCGAGATCGTTCACCGTTTTGGCGCCCTCGTAGATGGACATGAGCGCCGGACCGAGTCCGAAAAGGTATTCGCGATTCGCCACAGCTTTCTCCGGCGAAAATTCGGACTGAAACACGGGAGGCGACTGCGCCACAACGGCTTTTAGGCGCGCGTGCTCAAGGATGGCCAGCTTTGTCGCCCAGTACGCGCCAAAACTTTGGCCGTCGACGCCGATTCTGGTCTTATCCACTTCGCGGCGGGTTTGCAGGTAGTCGAGGACGCGCGAGAACATGCGCTCCGCGGTTTCGCTGGCTTTGATGGGCGCCTGGCCTGTGCCGGGCGAGTCCACGCCGATGAAGCCGATTCCGTTCGGCAGGATGGCGCCAAAATTTTCGGAGAGATCTTCCTTGCGGCTGTCCAGCCCGCTGATAGCCAGGACGACCGGAACAGGACCCGTGGCGTTTTTCGGCAGGCGCAAATAGGCGACGATCTCCGAGCCTTCAAAGGGAATGCGGACTACTTCGAGCGGCGGGTCCATGAAGCGCGCATGCGCGAGAAACGCTTCGAGCGCTTTGGCATATGCGCGCTGCTTTCCTGGCGAGGCAGGGACGGGCCAGCGGCCAAAAGAATAAAGGCGCCACGCCTTGACGTAAGTCGCGCTGGCCTTCGCAGGATCAGTGGTTTCGACAGATTTCGCCTGAGCCATGTAACGGTCAGCGACCGCGCTGAAAGCGGCGGCCCATTCATCGTTGTCCGTTGTCTTGATTGCCGAAAACGCTTCGCGGACGTCGGCGGGATCAAGGCCGATGAGCGGGTACATGCCATTTTCAGCGCGCTTGATGGCTTCGGTTTTTATCTCTTCGAGCGTGCGTTCGCGCTGCGCTTGCGCGAAGACGGAGCAAGGCACGATGAGACTCAAGACAAGCGTTAAAAATCGAAGGTCCAAGCGGTGAGGTAATCTTGTGAAACTCATTTACGCCTCTTTCGTGAACGGATTCCAGCACAAGGTTGGACCGCTGTACCACTGAGCGAGAAACTCTGTCAAGAATAATTTGCCGAGAGTAGATTTGGAAATCCGTGGCGAAAGTATGCGCCGACACTGTGTTGGGGTATAGTGGTTGGACCAAAAGCGAAATTTTTGACCGCGCTCTTCGATGCATTAGCATGAAGTCCGCCGAGGGAGAACCGAAATGGCAATTGCAACTGTCAACCCCGCTACGGGACAACTGGTGAAGTCCTTTGAGCCGCTGACCGATTCACAGATTGAAGAGAAACTGCAAAGGGCGGCGGACACATTCTCGAAATATAGAAAAGTGCCGTTCGCCGAACGCGCGCGAATGATGCTGAAGGCCGGCGCCATCCTGGAGAGCGAAAAAGAGAGTTACGCGCGAGTCATGACGACAGAAATGGGCAAGACGTTCCGGTCGGCGGTCGATGAGGCCGTGAAATGCGCGTGGGTATGCCGCTACTATGCGGAGAACGCGGAGCGATTTCTCGCCGATGAGGTCGTGGAAACGTCGGCCAGCCGCAGCTATATCCGCTACCAGCCGCTGGGGGCGGTCTTGGCGGTCATGCCCTGGAATTTTCCATTTTGGCAGGTGCTGCGTTTTGCAGCGCCGGCATTGATGGCGGGAAACGTCGGGCTGCTGAAGCACGCGTCCATCGTGCCGCAATCGGCGCTGATGATTGAGGATTTATTCCGCAAAGCAGGGTTTCCCGAAGGAGCGTTTCAGACGCTTCTGATTGGCTCGCAAAAAGTGGAGAAAATTCTGGATGATCCGCGCGTTGCGGCGGCGACGCTGACTGGGAGCGAGGGAGCGGGAGTCCAGGTAGGGATGGCGGCGGCAAAAAGAATCAAGAAGGTCGTGCTGGAGCTGGGTGGCAGCGATCCTTTTATTGTGATGCCCAGCGCGAATCTCGAGGCGGCCGTGACCACCGCAGTGAAGGCGCGAATTTTTAACAACGGGCAGTCTTGCATTGCCGCCAAGCGGTTTATCGTCGCGGAAAAGATTGCGGACGAATTTGAACGCAAGTTTGTAAGCAAGATGGAAGCGCTCAAGGTGGGAGATCCGTTCGATGAAAAGACGGAGCTTGGACCGCTGGCGACGGCGGACGGCGTGACTGATCTCGACCGCGACGTGCAAAAAACAATCAAAGCGGGGGCGAGGGTTTTGACGGGCGGCAAACCACTGCAGCGTCCAGGGAATTTCTATGCGCCGACGGTTTTGACAAATATTCCGAAGGATTCGCCCGCCTACCGTGAAGAGCTATTCGGCCCTGTGGCGAGCGTGTTCCGAGCGAAGGATCTAGATCACGCAATTCAAATCGCCAACGACAGCCGATTTGGATTGGGCGCCAGCGCATGGACCAACGACAAGAACGAACGCGAACGGTTTATCAATGATCTCGAATCCGGGATGGTGTTCATTAACCGGATGGTGGCTTCAGATCCTCGGATTCCCTTCGGGGGCGTGAAGTGGTCGGGCCACGGGCGGGAGCTAGGGGCGCACGGGATTCGAGAGTTCACCAATATTAAGACGGTCTGGATCGAAGAGGTGAATTGAAAGAGTTGCGAGAGAAGGGAGCGTGTGGTAGGTTGGTCCGACAACTCGACCAGAATTGGGCGAATCCCAGGTTAGTTGGGAGAATTCCATGTACAAAATCGTGCGTTCGTCTCGCCTGTATGAGCAAATCGTGCAGCAGGTGGAGGAGTCCATTCAGAATGGGTCGCTGAAGCCGGGCAATCAACTGCCCCCGGAACGTGAGCTGGCTCAACAATTTGGCGTTAGCAGGACGGCTGTCCGCGAGGCGGTCAAGGCATTGCGCGAGAAGGGGCTTGTGGAAGCCTATCCCGGGCGCGGGACATTTATCACGGACGGAACGTCGCATGCCATCCGGCAGTCGCTGGACCGCATGATCAAGATCGGACAGCCGGAGGGGTCCACGTACCTGGCAGAAGCTCGCGAAATTCTGGAGCCGGAGATTGCAGCTCTAGCGGCGACGCGCGCCGACCATGAGGATCTCACGTCCATGCGCGAGGCGGTTGAGGTGATGGACAACGCGCGCCAGGATTGCGACGCGTTTATCGAGGCGGATCTTGATTTTCACCTGGCGCTTGCGGAAGCGGCGGCAAATCCCATCATTCTGTCGCTGATTGATTCCATCGTGGGCTTACTCCGTGAACAGCGGATGCGGATCTTCCAAGTCGAGGGCGGCCCGGACCGCGGACAGTATCATCACAAGCGAATCCTTGAGGCTGTGGAGCGTCATGATGCGGTCGCGGCCCGAGAGGCGATGAAAGCGCATCTTCGGCAGGTGCGAGACGATTGTAAGGCTACCCCCAGCAGGCAAGATTCAGCGCTTTCGAAGTCTGCCTCCTAATTCAGGGACGAGGTTGAATGGCCAATCTTGGATTCATTGGACTCGGCGTGATGGGCAGCGAGATGGTGAACCGGCTGCTCGACAAGGGCCACTCGATCACGGGATACAACCGCACGCGCACGAAAGCAGAGCGGCTGGTCAAGAAAGGCATGAAGTGGGCGGACTCGCCGCGCGCTGTTGTGGCCGCGGCCGATGTTACTTTTTCGATGGTCACCAATTCGGCGGCGCTCGGAGCGGTGGCGAACGGGGCGGATGGATTTTTGGCAGGAATGACCAAGGGCAAGATTCTGGTTGATGTGAGCACCGTCAGCCCTGCGTACAGCCGGGAGATCGCCGGTAAAGTCCGGGAAAAGGGCGGGGACATGCTGGATGCACCCGTTTCCGGGAGCGTGATCACGCTGAGGGAAGGGAAGCTGTCAGTGATGGCGGGCGGACGGCGCGAAACTTTCGAGAAAGTGGAGCCGCTGCTCAATGATATCGGGCCCAAAGTCACTTACGTCGGCGAGAACGGTCTTGCGCTGGTGATGAAGATTGCCACGAATCTGAGCCTCGCCGTGCAAATGCTGGCGTTTTCCGAGGGCGTTCTGATTGCAGAGAAAAGTGGCATCGCGCGCGAAACCGCGGTGGACGTGCTGACGCACAGTGTGGTTGGTTCACCCATGGTTCAGTATCGCGGCCCGTTCGTTCTTGAAATGCCGGATGTGGCCTGGTTCAACGTAAACATGATGCAAAAGGACATGGTGCTGGCTCTGGAGCTGGGCCGGCAACTTGACGTGCCGATGCCGACGACCGCGGTTACGAACGAATTTCTGACGGCCGCGCGAGGAATGGGTATGGCGGAGAAAGACTTCGCGGTTTTGTTCGATACCCTGGCGCAGATGTCGGGAGTGACGAGATGAGCATTGCTACGGACCAATCTAAAGCGAATGCCTCTGTCGGAGTGGAGCAGTGGATCCGCATGTACCGGCGGATGGTGATGATCCGGCTGTTCGAAGAACAGGTAAACGAACTTTACACGCGCGCCTTGATGCCGGGCCTGGCGCACCTCTATGTAGGCGAGGAAGCCGTGGCCGTGGGAATTTGCGAAGCGCTTCAGCCCGACGATTACATCACGAGCACGCATCGCGGGCACGGGCATTGCCTTGCGAAAGGCGCTTCGCCTGACCGCATGTTTGCAGAATTGCTCGGAAAAGAAGCAGGCTATTGCCGCGGCAAAGGCGGGTCGATGCACATCGCCGATCCGGCCACGGGAAACCTGGGAGCAAACGCCATCGTTGGCGGCAGCGCGGGAATTGCCACGGGGGCCGCTTTTTCCTCGAAGCACCTGGGCACGAATCAAGTGACGGTCTGCTTCTTCGGCGAAGGGGCGCTCGGGCAGGGAGTCCTCTATGAAGTGATGAATCTCGCGTCGCTATGGAAGCTGCCGGTGATTTACGCGTGCGAGAACAATCTCTACAACGAATACACGCACTACTCGGAGACGACGGCTGGCGATCTACTGGCGCGCGGGAAGGCCTTCGGGCTGCACGCAGAAAGCGTGGATGGCCAGGACGTGCGGGCGGTTTACGCGAGCGCAAAAAAACTGGTTGAGCGCGCGCGCAAGGGCGAAGGACCCGCATTCCTGCTCTGCAATACCTACCGCTACACCGGACACCACGTGGGCGACATCAACCGCGAGTATTACCGCTCGAAAAAGGAAGAGCAGCAGTGGAAGACGGAGCGCGATCCCATCAAGAACCTGGCGGACTGGCTGATCGAACAAAAGCATGCTGATGCGGCCGCGCTGGATCGCATTCAGGCTGAAGTTAGAACCGAAATGAAAGCCGCCGTCGAGTTCGCCCTGGCGGCTCCCTACCCGCGTCCCGAAGAGGCGGAGCAAGACGTGTATGCCTGAAGTTGCCGAACGCGAGCTGACATTCGCACAGGCGGTCCGCGAGGCCCTGGCGGAAGAGATGCGGCGGGATTCGCGCGTGTGTATTTTCGGCGAAGATGTAGCCGAGGCGGGAACGCCGTTCAAGGTCTTGTCGGGATTGGTCGAAGAGTTCGGCGCCGGACGCCTTATCGATACGCCCATTTCCGAAGCGGGCTTCACCGGCGTGGGAGTTGGCGCGGCGATGACCGGATTGCGGCCCGTCGTCGACATCATGTTCGGCGACTTCCTCACGCTGACGATGGATCAGATGGTGAACCAAGCGGCCAAAGTGCATTACATGTCAGGCGGAACGTGGAAAGTTCCCATGGTTTTGCGCACGACGCTGGGCGCCACGCGCCGCTCGGCCGCGCAACATTCCCAGTCGCTGCATGCGTGGCTGAGCCATGTGCCAGGACTCAAGGTTGCCATGCCATCCACGCCTTACGATGCGAAAGGGCTATTGAAGACAGCGATCCGCGACGAGAACCCGGTCGTCTTTTTCGAAGATAAAATGATGTACAAGTTGAAAGGCCCGGTGCCTTCCGAGGATTACACCATCCCCTTTGGAGTGGCCGACGTGAAGCGCGCGGGGCGCGACATCACGATCGTCGCGACAAGCAGCATGGTGCAGGTGGCGCTGGGAGCGGCCGACCTGCTGGAAAAAGCCGGAATCAACGCCGAGGTGATCGATCCGCGGACGACCTGGCCGCTCGATGAGAAGACGCTTATCGAATCGGCCAAGAAAACATCACGAGTGATCGTTGTGGACGAAGGCTACGGGCGTTACGGCGTGACAGGGGAGATCGCCGCGGTCATCGCGGAAGGCGCGTTCTACAGCCTGGAAGCACCGGTGAAGCGGATTGGCGCGATGCACGTGCCGATTCCGTTTTCTCCGCCGCTTGAAGATGCCACCGTGCCCAACGAGCAAACGGTATTTGAGGCGGCGCGGGCGCTCTGCGGTAGACAATAGGATTGCACCGCCTGAAGGGACTCGGACCGCGATGCGATCAGGCATTGCGAGTGATGGGAGAAAGCTATGATTGTTTCTTCAGGGGCTAAAGCCCTTTGAGAGATGAGTCTTATGTCGGAGCTAAGGCTCCGACCCCCAAAGGCAGGAGAACGGGAGGCGCGTCATGGGACTGAAAACTCATGGGACGATGGCGGTGGACTGGGAGGCGCGCATCGATTTTGACCGGCTGCGCCGCGAACGGCTGGCCCGAGCGAAACAACTGCTCGCGAAATCGGAAATGGGGGCGCTCCTGTGCTTCGACATGAACAATGTGCGGTACATAACGTCGACGCACATCGGCACCTGGGCGCAAGACAAAATCAGCCGCTTCACTTTGCTTCCGCAAAATGACGAGCCGATTCTGTGGGATTTCGGTTCGGCCGCGCGGCATCATCAACTCAACTGTCCCTGGCTGGGAGAGCGTTCACGCGCGGGAATCTCCCTGCTTCGCGGCGCCATGTCGCCGGAGATGGGCCGCGCGGAAGACGTCGCTCGAAAAATAAAAATTGAGCTGGAGAAGCGCGGGCTGCACAAGGAGCCGCTGGGAATCGACGTTGTCGAGCCGCCGATCCTCTTTGCGTTGCAAAAAGAAGGAATCAAGGTGGTGGATGGCCAGCAGCTCATGTCCGATGCGCGCCTCATCAAGACGCAGGATGAGATTTCGCTGCTGAATCACTCGGCCATGATGGTCGACGCCGCTTATGACGAGCTGTACCGCGCCATGAAGCCGGGGATGAGCGAGAACCAGGCGGTCGGGCTCGCCAGCAAGGTGCTGTACGACCTTGGCTCGGAATACGTGGAAGCGGTGAACGCCATTTCCGGCGAACGTTGCAACCCACACCCGCATGTGTTTTCCGATCGCATATTGCGGCCGGGCGATCCCGTTTATTACGACATTCTTCACTCGTACATGGGTTACCGCACGTGCTACTACCGGTGCTTCACCATTGGCTACGCCTCACACGCGATGATCGATGCCTACAAACGCTGCCGGGAGTATCTGGACGCGGCCATTCAATTGGTGCGTCCCGGCGGCACGACGGGAGAAATTGCTTCCGTTTGGCCGAAAGCGCAAGAGTTTGGTTTCCCGAATGAAGAAGCGGCATTTGCGCTGCAATTCGGCCACGGTGTAGGTCTGGCGATCTGGGAAAAGCCGGTGATCAGCCGATTGGTGTCGCTCGAACACTCGCACGAGATCAAGCCCGGCATGGTGTTCGCGCTGGAAACATTCTGGCCTTCCACCGACGGCTGGAGCGCAGCGCGCATTGAAGAAGAGATTGTGGTGACGGAAACGGGACATGAAGTCATCACGCGTTTCCCGGCGGAGGAATTGATGGTGGCGGGGGCACACTATTTCACCGTCAACGGCCCCCTCGCAACCGCGCGAGAGAATGAAGCCACGCCAAGCCGGCGTGTCGTCGAATTGGTGGAAGCCAGCGCCAAAACGGAAAGAGTAGGAGCCACAGACTGAGGACGATCTCCTCCTCAGCCACTGACAGAGAATATGGCGATCAGCGTCGTAATGCCCGCGCTCGAAATGGCGCAAGAAACCGGGAAGCTTCTGGCGTGGCGGAAAAAAGAAGGCGAGCGCGTGACCAAGGGCGAACCGCTCCTGGAAATCGAAACGGATAAGGCCGTGGTCGAAGTCGAGGCGCCAGGGGACGGAGTGCTTGCCGGTGTGACGGCGGATGTGGGAGCCGTTATTCCCGTCGGTCAAACGATTGCGTGGCTCGTCGCTCCCGGTGAGAAGCCTCCAGCGAAATCTGTAACGGCGGCCCCCGCGGCACGCACTTCCAGCAAAGTGGAACATTCGCCCGTAGCTGCGACGCAAGTATCCGCGCAGCCGAGTGCATCGGCGCCGCAAATTTCACCCAAGGCCCGGCGTCTCGCGAAAGAGCTCGGCGTAGACATCACGCGCTTGCGGGGAACCGGACCCGACGGGACAATCAAAAGCGAAGATGTGCAGGCGTTCGCAGGCGGGAAGAGCGCAGCCACTGCGTCCGTTGACGAACCACTCAGTCAGATTGCGCGGCTGATGGCGGAGCGCACCGCGCAGAGTTGGACGAGCGTGCCGCACTTTTTCCTGGCGCGCGACGTCGACGCCAGCGGGCTCGTCGACCTGAGCAAAACACTCAGCCCAGAAATTGGAAAGGCCCACAGCGCGCGGCTGACCATTACCGATTTGCTCATCGCGCTGGTGGCTAAAGTCTTGGCGAAGCATCCGAGAATGAATTCGAGCTGGACGGGAGATGGGATCCGCCCGAATCCAGAGATAAATATCAGCGTGGCCATGGCCGTGAAGGATGGTGTAGTCGGCGCGGTGATTCACAAAGCAAACATAAGGCAGCTTGGCGAAATCTCCGCGCAGCGGCGCGACCTGACCGAACGCGCGAGAGCCGGCCGGCTGCGCCCGGCGGACATCATGGGCGGCACATTTACCATCAGCAATCTGGGCATGTACAAGGTGGACGCTTTCAGCGCTATCATCACTCCGCCGCAGGCGGCGGTGCTAGCGGTGGGAAGCATTTCCGACCGCGTCGTTCCGGTCGATGCCAAACCGGGCATCCGGCCGATGATGACGATGACGCTCTCGAGCGACCATCGCGTCGTTGACGGAGCCAAAGCCGCGGAGTTTTTGAGCGAATTGGCCGAGGCGATTCGCGAGCCTGAAAAGTGGCTGGGATGAGGTTCCCGGCGGGGACCCTGCAAATAGTTCGATCCGTCCGTCGCGATACGCGAGGCCAAACGCTCAAATGACGACAGCTAACTCGAACAAGAAGCCCTTCTACACAAATTTATCTACTCAAGTGTTGATTGCAGTTGGCATCGCCATCGTGTTCGGCTATTTCCGCCCCGCGGCTGCGGCCGCTATGAAGCCGCTTGGCGATGCCTTCATCCGGCTGATCACGATGATTATCACCGTGGTCATTTTCTGCACGGTGGTGACGGGGATCGCCGGCATGGAAGACATGAAGAAAGTCGGCCGCGTAGGCGGGAAGGCGCTCTTGTACTTTGAAGCAGTCTCGACGCTGGCTTTGGTAATTGGTTTGATCGTCGGCAATGTCGTGCGTCCGGGCAGCGGCCTCAATATCACCATTAATCCGGCCAGCGCTGAGGCCAGGGCAGTAGACGTGTATGCCGGCCAGGCAAAGGCGCAAAGCGTGACGGATTTCCTGATGCACATTATTCCCAATACGGTGGTGGACGCTTTCGCCAAAGGCGACATCCTTGAAGTTATTCTCGTTTCCGTCCTGTTCGGCTTCGCGCTGTCGGTGGCAGGGCCGCGCGGCAAACCACTTGTCGATTTTTTTGACAGCTTGACGCAAGCTGTGTTCGGAGTGGTCGCAATCCTGATGCGCTTCGCTCCCATCGGCGCTTTTGGAGCCATGGCCTTTACGGTGGGCAAGTACGGCATCGCCTCACTGGGTCCGCTGTTGAAGCTCATCGTCACGTTTTATCTCACGGCTATTTTTTTCGTTGCTTTCGTGCTGGGCGGAATCGCCCGGCTGGCGGGATTCGGAATCGTCAAGTTCCTCTGGTACATCAAGGAAGAAATTCTGCTTGTGCTGACGGTGAGCTCGTCGGAACCTGCGCTGCCGACGTTGATGGCCAAGATGGAGAAGCTGGGTTGTTCCAAGGCGCTGGTGGGATTGGTAGTACCCACGGGTTACACGTTTAATACGGACGGCTCGAGCATGTACATGACGCTGGCGGCTCTGTTTGTGGCTCAGGCGACGAACACGCACCTAACGCTACTGCAGCAATTGACGATTCTGGGAGTGGCGGTGCTCACTTCAAAAGGAGCAAGCGGCGTGCAAGGCGCGGCGTTCATCGCGCTGGTGGGCACGATGATGGTGATTCCCACGATCCCGGTGGCCGGGATGGCGCTGATTTTGGGAATCGACCGCTTCATGAGCATGTGCCGCGCGACGATCAATATGGTCGGAAACGGTGTGGCTACGGTCGTGGTGGCGCGCTGGGAAAAGGAGCTCGATCGCCAAACGTTGCAGCGCAATTTGGCGTAAAGCGCAACCCGGGAGAAGCTCGTGCCTCGTTATGGAAATTGAGGAAGGGGGTGCCAAGATGGGAGATTGCTCTTGATAAGAAAAAAGGGAGGCGTTCTGTTTGTTGCAGCGCAGGTCCTAGTGGGATTACTTTTCGCCGGGACGAGACTTGCTGCGTGGCAGGCAGCGCAGGCCCAAGCCGCGAAGCAAATGGTTCCCGACAATCCCTCGGAACATACGCCCCCCGCGCAGCCCATTCCATACAGTCACAAGATTCACCTGGCGGTGGGACTGGAGTGCAAGGATTGCCACGCGAATCCCGATCCGGGCAGGCTCATGACGTTTCCGGCCACGAGCAAATGCATGCAGTGCCACGTCACGATTGCCAAAAACAAACCAGCCATCCAGAAGCTCGCTGCATTTTCTAAGGCGCAAAAGCCAATTCCGTGGGTGCGCGTTTACACCGTGCTGCCGGGTGTCTCCTGGACTCACCGCGGGCATCTCGAAGCCGGCGTGAAATGCGAGACGTGCCATGGACACGTTGCGCAAATGGACGCCATGTCCGAGGTCACCAGCGTGGTGACGATGTACAGCTGCTTGAATTGCCACGAGATGAATCATGCGAAGACAGCTTGTGATACGTGCCATAAGAACTGATGATGTTTGTGCCGCAGAATTTCTGAAAATTTGCGGCACGATGATCCAGTGGTATGATGGCCGGGAGCGGCGACGCAAGCTTGCCCGATTTTGCAGTTCAAGGGGAGATGATCGCGATGCCGATCGAATTGGAAGTCAACGGTAAGCGGTATCCTGTTCACTACGACCCAGACACACCTCTTCTGTACGTCCTTCGCGATGAACTCGGCCTGACCGGGACGAAGTATGGCTGCGGCGAAGGACAGTGCGGCGCCTGTACGGTCTTGATCGGCGGAGCGCCGCGCCGGTCTTGCCAGATTCCCGTCAGCGCAGCCGCAGGAAAGCCCATCACAACGATCGAAGGTCTTGAGAAAGAGGGCCAGTTGCATCCCGTGCAGCAGGCATTTCTCGATGCCGGCGCCTTTCAGTGTGCGTACTGCACGCCGGGAATCATCATGAGCAGCGTCGGGCTGCTGCAGGTGAATGCCAATCCCAGTTCGGCGGACATCGTGCAATTCTTGCAAGGCAACATTTGCCGCTGTGGCACGCATCCGCGCATCGTCGAAGCGATCCACCAGGCGGCCAAGGCGATGCAGGGGAAGGGACGATGAGCGGCTCTCCAGAGAAATTTGTCGTTGAGCCGGAGCGCTACGAATTCAGCGCCGGCCCCGTGCATCACTTCGAGTTGCTTCGGCGCGACTTCTTCAAATTATTGGGCGCCGGGATTGCCGTCTTCACAATGACGAAAGATGCCGGGGCCATGCAGGAAACGGCACCTGCGCGCGGCTTCCACCCGGAAGAGCTGCCCAAGGAAATTAATGCCTGGCTGCATATAGGCGAAGACGGCGGCGTGACGGCGTTTACCGGCAAGGTCGAGATTGGCCAGAACATTCGCACTTCGCTGGCGCAAACCGTCGCGGACGAGTTGCGAGTTCCATTCGAAAGCGTACGCATGGTGACGGCGGACACGGCGCTGACGCCGTTTGACTTCGGCACCGTGGGCAGCCGATCGATGCCGACGATGTCGCCACAGCTTCGCCGAGTGGCTGCGTCCGCGCGCGACCTGCTCGTGGGAGTGGCGGCGAAAGAATGGAACGTGCCGCCGGAGGGTTTGAAGGCGGCTGACGCGAAGGTTACCGATCCTGCCTCGGGCCGCTCTATAAGCTATGCGGAGCTTGCCCGCGGCAAGACGCTGGCGCAAAACCTCCCTGCCGAAGACCCGGTGACTCCTCCGACGGAATGGACGGTCGCGGGGAAATCCGTTCCCAAGGTGAACGGCCGGGCCTTCGTCACCGGCCGTCATCAATACACACCGGACCTGCGTCCGGCGGGCCTGCTCTACGGCAAAGTGCTGCGCCCGCCTTCGTTTAACGCAACACTCACGTCGTACGATGACACGGCGACCAAAGCTATGCCGGGCGTGGTCGTCGTTCGCGATGGAGATTTTGTCGGCGCCGCGGCGCCGACCGAGCGCGAAGCGCAGAAAGCGCTGGATGCAATCCACGCGCAATGGAAGGAAGTGCCGCAAATTTCCAGCCGAGAGATCTTTTCCTATCTCAAGAAGAACGCTGTGGCCACGAGCGAAGATCGTTTTCGAAAGCAGAGTGGCTCGATGGAAGAGGGCCTGACGCAGGCAGCGCATCGGCTAGACACAACGCACACGATTTCTTTCATCGCCCATGCCCCGCTCGAAGCGCGCGCGGCGGTCGCCGAGTGGGCTGACGGGAAGCTCACGGTATGGACCGGCACGCAGCGCCCGTTTGCCGTGCGCGATGAGCTTGCCATTGTCTTCCACATTCCGGAAAGCAGCGTGCGTGTGATCGTGCCGGACATGGGCTCCGCGTATGGAGGCAAGCACACGAGCGACGCGGCGCTGGAAGCCGCGCGGCTCGCACGGGCAGCCGGGCGTCCAGTGAGAGTCTTCTGGACGCGGGAGGAGGAATTCACCTGGGCGTATTTCCGTCCCGCGGGAGTGATCGAAATCAAGAGTGGCATAGCGTCCGATGGCAAGCTCACTGCGTGGGAATTTCACAACTACAATTCAGGCATGTCGGCGATTGAGACGCCGTACGTTGTTCCGAACCGGCACATCGAGTTTCATCCCGTGCCGTTCAACATGCGGCAGGGGTCGTATCGGGGCCTGGCGGCCACGGCAAATGTCTTCGCGCGGGAAACGCACATGGATGCGCTGGCGCGCGCGGCGCAGATCGATCCGCTCGAATTCCGCCTGAAGAATATTTCGGAGCCCCGTCTGCGAGCGGTATTCGAAGCCGGCGCGAAGTCCTTCGGCTGGCCGCGCAAGAAAACGCAGGAAGGACAGGGATTCGGGCTCGGCGGAGGCACGGAGAAAGGCGGCTACGTGGCCACGTTTGCCGAAGTCGCCGTGGATCGAGCTTCCGGCGCGGTGCGCGTCATCCGCGTGGCTTCGGCGTATGAGTGCGGCGCCATCGTCAATCCCGATGGTTTGCGGAATCAGGCGATTGGCGCAATTATTCAAGGGATGGGCGGGGCGCTTTTCGAAGCAATCGAATTCGAGAATGGCCGAATTACGAATCCGCACTTCGCGAGCTATCGCGTGCCTCGCTTCCGCGATGTGCCCGAAATTGAAGCAGTCCTGATCGACCGAAAAGACATTCCATCCGCAGGCGCTGGTGAGACACCCATGCTGGGTATCGCGCCGTCCATTGGCAACGCCATCTTCGACGCCACCGGCGTCCGCCTCAACGGCCTGCCGCTGGCCCCGAACGGCGTCAAGACCTAATAGCCCTTCTTTGCTGACGAACATCTCAACCGCGCACTGTGCACGAATCGCCTATTATGAAAGCCTGCGTACTTCCAAAACCTGCCAGGATCGAGACGAATCCCCTGGAGTACGCCGATGTACCCACGCCTCAACCGGCCCAGGGTGAAGTGCTCGTGCGTATTCATTATTGCGGCGTGTGCCGAACGGATCTGCACGTCATCGAAGGAGAATTGCCGCAACGCAAATCGCCCGTCATTCCGGGGCATCAGGTGGTCGGAGAGGTCGAAGGGCTGGGGGAAAGCGCCCACCGGTTTCGCGTTGGCGCGCGAGTGGGGGTCGCCTGGTTAAACCATACCGACGGCGTTTGCGAATACTGCCGGTCTGGCGCGGAAAACCTTTGCGATAACCCCGTTTTTACGGGTTACACCGTGGATGGCGGGTACGCCGAGTACATCGTTGCGCCGGAAGATTTCGTCTACCCGCTTCCCGATGCCTTCCCCGGCGAGCAAGCAGCTCCACTACTGTGCGCCGGGATCATCGGATTCCGGTCGTTGCGGCTATCCGGCATCAAGCCGGGCGGGCGCTTGGGTTTCTACGGCTTCGGAGCAGCGGCCCACGTAGCGATCCAGGTGGCACGCCATTGGAACGTCGAGGTCTATGCCTGCACGCGTGACGTCCGGCATCAGCGCCTGGCGCTCGAGCTTGGCGCAAAGTGGGCCGGAGGCACGTTTGCGGAGCCGCCCGTAAAACTCGATGCCGCGATTGTTTTCGCTCCCGCCGGGGAAATTGTTCCCGCCGCGCTCAAGGCGCTTCGCAAGGGGGGCTCACTCGTTCTCGGCGGCATCCACATGAGCCCTATCCCGTGTTTCGATTACGATCTGCTCTATCAGGAACGTATAATTCGCAGCGTCGCCAACAATACCCGGCGGGATGGTGAAGATTTTTTGCGCGTTGCGGCGGAGATTCCGATTCGCTCTCACGTTCAATTGTTTTCATTGCGCGAGGCGAATCGCGCTCTCAACGCGCTGAAGAATGACGCAATCCCTGGTGCAGCCGTCCTCAGAATCGAAGCATAGGCCGCATCGTCAACGACTACACCGTCTTGTCCTTCGAGTAGCAGACCTTCTCCAGGTTGCACTCGGCGCATTTCGGTTTGCGCGCGACGCAAACGCGCCGCCCATGCCAGATCAACTGGTGAGAAAATTGGATCCACTTTTCCCGCGAGATTATTTGCATCAAGTCCTGCTCGATTTTCTTGGGGTCTTCGTTCCGCGATAAATCCAGCCGGTTCGACAGACGCTGCACATGCGTATCCACAACAATTCCGCTGGCGATCCCATACGCCGTGCCCAGCACTACGTTCGCCGTTTTTCGCGCCACGCCCGGCAGCGTCAGTATCTCCTCCATCGTGCGGGGCACTTGCCCGCCAAACTTTTCCAGAATGGCCTTGCTCGCGCCCATCACGGACTTCGTCTTGTTCCGAAAAAACCCCGTCGGCCGAATCTCCAGTTCCAGTTCCCTTGGGTTCGCATGGGCGAACGCTTCCGGGTTCGTATACTTCTTGTAGAGCGTTGCCGTCACCTGATTCACACGCACGTCCGTGCACTGCGCCGAGAGGATCGTCGAAATCAGCAGTTGAAACGCATTCTCGTGCTTCAGCTCGCACGTCGCATTCGGATAGGCTTCATCCAGCTTCGCGAGAATCGCGGCCACGCGCTTGGGATTAGTCCCTGCCGCACGTGCTGCTTTTGCCCGAGCTTTCGCCAATTTGGCGGGCTTCGAGCTCTTCCTCTTGTTCGTTTTCTTGGGCGTCATGGCAGGGAAGAATATCACACGGCGGGACAGCTATTCCCGGGCGTCCTCTTCTCTGCCTAACGTGCTTGAGAAACGTCGAGCGCGGCAAGCAGCTTGCGGAACGCTTTTCCGCGATGACTGTATTGATTCTTTTCTTCTGCGGTGAGCTCCGCAAAGGTTTTCTTCAAAGGAGGAAAATAAAATACCGGGTCATAACCAAAGCCGGCGCTTCCTCGCGGCGCATCCAGTATTTCGCCGTCCACGCGATCGGTGACAACCGCGATTGCATGGCCCTGTTTGGCCAGCGCAATGGCACAAGTAAAGTGTGCGGCGCGCTGTGAGCCCGTTTTCCCTCGAAGCTCGCCAAGCAGCTTGGCGATTCGCTCCGCGCTCGTCGCAGTGGGTCCCGCGTAGCGCGCCGAATGGACGCCCGGTGCTCCGCCGAGCGCTGGCACCACGAGTCCCGAATCGTCCGCAAACACGAATCCTTCGCGCAGCCGCGAATAGTGCAGCGCCTTCCCCAGCGCGTTCTCCGCAAAGGTAGGGGCATTTTCTTGGAATGATGGCAGGGAATCGAATCCGGGGAGCAACTCCAACTCAACCCGCGCTGATGCCGCTGCAGTCGGCGCTAGCGCGCGAAACTCACCGAGTTTTCCCGGATTCGAGGAGGCGAGAAAAAGTTTAGCGGGCGCGCGCACTGAACTTCACGGGCAGGACGGCGCGTTGTTCTTCCGTCAGCCGGCGAATTCCCGCCGCCGCAAGCGCCAGCAGATCCTGCATTTCGCCGCCGGTGAACGCGCGCCCTTCAGCCGTGGCTTGAATCTCGACAAAATTCCCGTTCCCGGTCATGACGACGTTCATATCCACTTCCGCGCGCGCATCCTCTTCGTAAGCCAAGTCCAGCAATGCGCGGTCATCCACAATTCCCACGCTGGTGGCAGCCACGGTGTCAATGAGCGGCGATCTCTTCAAGATTCCCGCTGCCACTAATCGTTCGAACGCCAGCGCCAGCGCCACGAATGCGCCGGTAATGGACGCTGTCCGCGTGCCACCGTCCGCCTGGATGACATCGCAATCAAGCCACACCGTCCGCTCGCCGAGCGCCTCCTGATCCGTCACCGAGCGCAGCGAACGTCCGATCAGCCGCTGAATTTCTTGCGTGCGCCCCGACTGCTTGCCTCGCGCTGCTTCCCGCGGCGTGCGTTCTTCCGTTGCGCGCGGCAACATCCCGTATTCGCTGGTGACCCAGCCTTTGCCGCTCCCCTTCAAAAAAGAAGGCACGCCGTCATCCACCGTCGCCGTGCAGATCACGCGCGTCTTTCCCAGTTCGATGAGCACGCTGCCTTCCGCGGTGGAGATAAAATCCGGCGTAATCTTCAGAGGCCGCATCTGGTCCGCGCCGCGACCATCGCTTCTCACTTTTCCTCCTGCAGCCGCCCTTTGCACTCTTTCTAATCTCAAGGCTTGTGCCCGGGCTGCGCCAGTTTGCCGGGCACGCTCCCCGGTGTCAACTTCCTGGACTCCGCGGAAGCTTTGTCAGCCGCGGGTGCGCTGGTCGCTGAGGGCTGCGAAGTTGGTGCCGGCGCAGGCTTCGTGTTGACCACGAAAGTCCCCGTCAGATCCAAGTGTCCCGCCAGCGTTTCCATTTCCTGACCATGAATCAGGATCTTCATTCGCTGTACCTGCGGAACATCGGCTTCCAGCGTCCGCGCAATCGAATCCACGGCCAACTGCTCGCTCTGAATGCCCGAGGGAGTGGATGTCGCGAGCGCCTCGGAAAAATCGGCGATGGCTGTGCCGTCCGGCAACAAATAAAATTCCAACAGTGCGGCATCAGGCGGCAACGTCCGCAGCTCCGTGTCCACGGGCCCGGCGAGCAGCGTATTCAGCACCTGCTTGGCCCGCAGCACGGGATCATCGGACAGCGGAAGATCGACCGTCGTCGGCACCAGCACACCATCCTCCGTGCTTGAAGCCCAGAAGAGTTTCGTCCTCACGCGCGGCTGCCCAGGGTTGGCTGGCAGCGTCAGCGTCAATTCCCGCCTTGCCTGTTCTTCGCTCTGCTGCTGCAATCGCGCAGCGCGCTGCACCCGCCGTCGCAAAATCGGAAAATAGATCGCCGCGGCAATCACCGCCAGCGCCAGCCCGACCAGCAGCCGCGTTCGCCACCGCGGCGTCATGGCAACGCTCCCGCGACCGGTGAAGTTTCATAGATCGGCCGAAATGCCGCTATGCCACGGGCGATCGCACCGGCAACGCCCGGCGCCATGCGTTCGAGCGCTGCTCGGTCGTCCACTGTCACGCTCGACACCTCCACCGCAATCGCAGGCGCCGCCGTGGTGCGCAGTTGCCGCACCGCTGCGGTCTGCGCGGTGCTCGGCGATCCTTTGAACTGCTGTGAAAGCTGGCCCTGCACCAGGTCGCCTAGCTTCCGGCTCAACTCCAGAAACGGCGCTTGCGCCCGGTCCCAGGCAAGCATCCCCGTTGTGTCGGTCATCGGCGGAAAATCCGTCATCGTGTACACGCGCACCGTTCCCGGCAGTCCCGTCGACGACACGTGTAGCGTCACAAATACCGTGCCATGCTGCGCATTCGCCATCGCCGAGCGATCATCCAACGAAGGGTCGTCGTTTCCCTGGCGTGTCTGACGCACACGTAATCCCTGTGCCTCCAGCGCCCTTCGCACCGAATCCGAAAATTCCAGCACCAGATCGCTCTCGCGGACGCCACCCGTCCCGCGCGCCCCGGGATCGGTGCCTCCGTGCGCCGGGTCGAGCACCACTACGCTCAGCCCGCCGCGCTGCGTTTGCCCCGCCGCAGGAGGAACAATTGTGGGCTGTGCGGGCGCCTGCGTCGCCGTCGCTGGCTGTGTCTGCGCGGAAGCTTGTGATGAGGATTTCAGCGTTGCTCCTGCAAGCGCGAAGGACAGGAGCCCGCCAATAAGAAAAATCCCGTTTCGCAAAGAGAATTGCACATCGAGCAGCATATCAAAACTCTCCGCCGATTCGCGCCGCCCGAATTTTCAAGAAGCAAGAGGAAAACATCCTCTCGAAAAAAAACCGCCCGGCTTGTTCGGCCAGGCGGCAGGGCAATGCAAACCGTTTGAAATCTTTCTATGCTGTTTCGGCGTCTTCAATGATGACGGGCTGTATCTCTGGCCGCAGCTTCTTCGTAGTTAAGTACACCACGAAGCCTGCCGCGATAATCAATGCGCCAAAAGCCAGCCCGTTCAGTCCGAGCACGGTTTCATTTTCGCTCTCGATGAGCGCCAAAAGGAGGAGCATGCCGGGGAAAACTCCCGCCAGAATCGCGCCCGTTAAGCCCCCTGGCACACGGAACTCCCGCTTCAGTTGTGGCTCGCGGATGCGCAACACCACGAGTGTCACGAATTCCAGCATCAGGCTTGCGCCATAGAGCATAATGTCCAGCGTGATGAGCCGTCTGAAGCCCAACCCGAGGCACAGTGCCCAGCAGGACGCGCACACAACAATCGCCACCCAAGGCGCCTGTGTCTTCGAGCTCAGCTTCGCGAAGACTCTCGGGAGCATGCCATCCCGCGCCATGGCCAGCGGCAGCCGGGAATAGCTCATCACCAGCGCGTTGAACATACCGAACGCACTCATCATCCCGCCAAGCACGATCAGGAAGCGCAGCCATTCGAAGCCGAATATCTTCCCGCCCACCAAGCCGGCGACCTCAGCCCACGCGCCATCGCTCCCGAAGGCGGAAGCCGGCACCCCCGTCAAATAAACAGCGAAGAACGGCAAAACGTAAGTCAGTGAGACGAGCACGACCGCTGCCAGCATCGCTCTCGGATAGGTTCGTTGCGGCCGCTCCACTTCCTGCGCGATCGTCGAAGCATTGTCCCAGCCCATGTAGTTCCACATGGCCACCAGCACCCCGCCAAGCAAGCCCAAGCTAGTAGATGCCGAGGCCGCGTGGGGAGCCGCGAACGCGCCCACCTTGAACGGCGCCATCATGACGATCACCGCGAACGGCGCCGATAGCAGGAAAAACAGCCAGAGCGAGGTGATGCCGACGACACGAATGCCCGCGACGTTCAACGCCGCGCAAGTGACAACCACGAAAAGGCCCGCGAGTATTGCGTGAGTCCCGTCGCCAAACCACGGAGACATTTGCTTCAGGTAGAACACAAAGAGCGTGGGATAAATAGCCATATCGAAAATGCTGGCCGCCAGCGAAAGCCATGCTTCCTGAAATCCCCAGAAATTCCCCAGCCCCCGCCGCACCCATGCGTAATAGCCGCCCTCCGCGGGCAGCGCGCTCGACAGTTCCCCGATCATGAACGCCGTCGGCAGACTCCACAGCACGGGCAGAAACAGCAAGATCAAAATTCCGTGTCCATAGCCGGCGCCGTGCACGATCTCTTCCGTGCCGTACGTGCCGCCCGACACCATGAAAAATGTCGCCGCGACTAGCGGCCAGAGCGTTAGCTTTGCGATCCTTTTTTTCGCTGGGGAAATTACTTGGGAAGGAATTTGGGCTGGCAGTGATAACGTGCTCAATTTTTACTCTCGTCCTCCTCGAGCGAACGTCACTCTCGCCGCTGCGGTGAAGCGAATTCGCAATCGCAGGATACAGGGTTCATCCCCGCATGCAAGAGAAAAATGCACCCTGGTCAAATTTTTTTCTTCTGGCAGCAGTACATCCGTACTGCCCAACTCGTCCTCAGCACGTCCGGCCGTTCCACCATCCCCTTCCAAAGCGAAGCCCGTGAACTGTATTGCGGGGGATAGACATTCCTCTCCTTTCCCTTTTTCAATCAGCGTCTAGCGGTCCTTCTGCTACACTACGCTCCCGATTTGATATGCCGTCTTCCATTGAGGAGTTATCCGCATGAGGAGTGTCTCTCGGATGGCCTTTGCTCTTTTGCTTCTTGGTTTTGCTGTCTCCGGCCGCGCCCAGCAATATGACGCGAAGCCGGCTTCCGTCACGGTCCCCATTCCTCCTCGCGCCATCACCGTTGACGACTACTTCCAGATCCGCGAGGTCAGCGATCCGCAGTTGAGCCCCGACGGCCAATGGGTCGCCTACACCGTCAAGACGGCCCTCCTCAAGGAGGACAAGAACGAAGAGCGCATCTGGAGGGTCCCTATTCGCGGGGGCGAACCTGTGCCCATGTCCGCCGAAGGAGTCTCGTCCTCCCATCCCCGCTGGAGCCCCGATGGCAAGTACCTCGCCTTCCTTTCCGCCCGAAATGAAGGCAAAACCCAGGTTTGGCTCCTGAATCGCCTCGGCGGGGAGGCTCAGCGTTTGACGGACACTCCGCAGAATGTAGATGACTTTGCCTGGTCCCCGGACAGCCGACGCCTCGTCCTGGTTCTCCAGGATCCCTCTCCCGAGGAGCTAGAATCCGCAAAGAACAAGGGCGAGAAGGCTGGCACTGAAAAGGAAAAGAAGCCCAAGACGCAGAAACCCTGGGTGATTGACCGCCTGCAGTTCAAGGAAGACAAAGTCGGTTACCTCGACCACCGCCGCACCCATCTCTACACCCTCGACCTCGCTGGCAAGACCCCTACCCAGATCACCTCTGGAGACTACGACGACTCCGAGCCTGCTTGGTCCCCCGATGGCAAGCTCCTTGCGTTCTCCAGCAACCGTTCCACCCCCGATCCCGACCGCACCTACAACTCCGACATCTGGGTCGTTTCTGCTCACAATACCGACAAGGGTGCGCAGCTTACTCAGGTAACGACCAATCCCGGCGAGGATCGCTCGCCCGCCTGGTCGCCGGATGGGAAGTGGATCGCCTACGTCACCCAGCTGGAGCCAAAGTTGTTCGAATACGCCACGCGCCACCTGGCAATTGCGCCCGCATCCGGTGGGGAAGCTAAGGTCCTCACATTAGCCTTCGACCGTAACGTGAGCGAACCCCACTTTTCCCCGGACGGCAAGTCGGTCTACTTCATCGCGGATGACGATGGTACCCAAAACCTTTGCCGCATCGCCTTCACGGGTGGAGAAATCACCCGGCCCATCGGCGGTCGCCTGATGCTCTACTCCTACTCTCTCGCTAAGACCGGCGAAATCGCCGCTCGGATCGTCACCCTCGACCGCCCCGACGAGATCTATGCGCTGTCTCCCTCAGGCGGAAAACCAGCTCAAATCACGCACACCAATGACGCCTTGATGGCCCAGTTGAAGCTCGCCCCTGGTGAATACGTCCACTTTAAGAGCAAAGATGGCGCACTCGTTTCCGGCTATCTTTACAAACCAGTCGACTACACGCCCGGCAAGAAATATCCTACGATCCTTCGTCCCCACGGCGGTCCTGTCTGGGCCTACTACGCCGAGTTTGATCATCTCGCTCAACTGCTAGCGGCTAACGGCTACCTCGTGTTGTTCCCCAACCCGCGCGGCTCATCGGGTTATGGCCAGAAATACTGCCAGGCCATCTATGCCGATTGGGGAAACAAGGATTTTCAAGACGATATGGCCATGGTGGATTACGCCATCGAGCAGGGCGTCGCTGATCCTGGCAAGCTCGGCGTGGGCGGATGGTCCTACGGAGGCATATCCACCGACTTCATCATCGCGCAAACCACGCGTTTCAAAGCCGCCATCTCTGGCGCGGGCGAGGCCTTAAATGTGTCGTTCTATGGCCACGACCACTATCAAAAAGATTGGGAAACCGAGCTCGGCCTCCCGTGGGAAAACAGAGCGCTATGGGACAAACTCTCTCCCTTCTATAAGGTAGCCAGCATCACCACGCCGACACTCTTCATGGGGGGAGAAATTGATTGGAACGTTCCCATCCTCGGCGGAGAGCAAATGTATCAAGCCCTGAAGCGCCTCGGCCGCACCACGGAGCTCGTGGTTTATCCGGGCGAATATCACGGCTTCACGATGCCGTCTCACATCAAGGATCGCCTCGAGCGCTACCTCGCCTGGTACGCTCACTACGTTAAAGGCGAGCCGACCCCGGCAACTCCACCCGCGCAACCCGCACCAACCGCGAAATCGGGAGAATGAGGAACGGGAGCGGACGAATTCTTCAGAGGTGCACAATGCGGTATATGCGTCTTTTTCTTTCCTTTATGTTCCTTGCAGCAACCTCGTGCCCGCTTCACGGACAATTCCGTTTCACTGTCGGCACGGCCTCCGCCGCGCCCGGGCAGAAAGCGACGGGCGTCTTGGAAGTTCCCGCGGGCGTCGATCCCGCGACAAACATTCCTGTCGCGGTGGTCAACGGCGTCAAGCCCGGCCCGGTCCTTGTTCTCGTCTCGGGCGCCCACGGCACCGAGTACGCATCCATCATCGCGCTGGAAACGCTTATCCTTGATCTTGACCCATCGCAGCTCACCGGTACGGTCATCATTCTTCCGCTGGTCAATCTCCCTTCATTCGAGCAAAAAGTTCCCCACGTCAACCCGGTCGACAGGAAAAGTATGAACCGCTTCTACCCCGGCAAAGCCGATGGCACGCAGACCGAGCGCGCCTCCTACCTCATAACCAAAGAAGTCGTTGACCGCTGCGACTTCCTCATCGACTTCCACGGCGGCGACCTCGACGAGAGCCTGCGCCCGTACGCTTATTGGGTTCTCAGCGGCCGCGCCCAGCAGGACGCTGTTTCCAAACAGATGGCCCTCGCTTTCGGCCTCGACCACATCATCATCTCCGACGATCGTCCCAAAGATCTCAAGGCCACTAAATATCTCGATAATACCGCCGTCATGCGCGGCAAGCCCGCTGTCACCGTCGAAGCGGGCTACGCCGGCACCGTCGAAACCGACGACGTTGCGCTCCTGGCGCAAGGGACTCTCAGCGTTATGCGCTATCTGAAGATGCTGCCGGGAGATCCGCGCTCCATCGAGCATCCCGTTTGGATCCAGAGCCTCTCCGACGTCAGCAGTCCGGAGACAGGCATCTTCTATCCCCTCGTCAAGCGTGGGACTTACGTCCAGGAAGGGATGAACCTCGGCTATGTGACCGATTATGTTGGCAAAATCCTCTTCGAGGCCCGTGCACCCGTCTCCGGCATCGTTCTCCACATCTGCGCCGTTCCCTCCATGAATAAGGGGGACAACATTGCCAATATCGGCGTCGTTGCCAGCAAGGCTCCCTAGCAGGCGCGGAGATACGCAAATTCTATGAGGTCACAGAGGTGCGGAATGCGTTTCAGTGCGGCAGGGAAGTTGATTTTCTTCGGACTCATCGTCACGCTCGCATCGGGTGTACCGGCGGGCGCGCAGCAGTACGATCAAAAATTTTACGGCGAAATGCGCTGGCGCTGCATCGGGCCGTTCCGCGGGGGCCGCACCGTGGCCATCACGGGCGTCCCTCACCAGCCGAATGTCTTCTACATGGCGGCGGTGAACGGCGGCGTATGGAGGACAACCGATTCCGGCAACACGTGGAACCCCATTTTCGATGATCAACCGACCGGCTCGGTCGGCGCAATTGCCGTCGCGCCATCTGATCCCAATATTCTTTACGTTGGGAGCGGTGAAGGTCTGCAGCGCCCAGATCTATCTACAGGCGACGGCGTGTACAAATCCACCGACGCAGGCAAGACATGGAAACATCTCGGGCTTCGCGACGCGCAACAGATAACGGCGATTCTGGTCGATCCCAAAGATCCGAATCGCGTCTTCGTCGCCGCGGAAGGTCATCCCTACGGGCCGAATACGGACCGCGGAGTTTTCCGTTCCACGGACGGCGGACAATCGTTCCAAAAAGTCTTGTACAAAGACGAGAATACCGGAGCTGCCGATCTCGCGTTCGATCCCGCGAACTCGCAAACCATTTACGCCGTGCTGTGGGCCGCTCGCGTCGCCCCGTGGGAAGTTCGCAGCGGCGAATCGTTCATTGCCGCTGGCAGCGGCCTTTTCAAATCCACCGATGGCGGCAATACCTGGAAGCAGCTAGCGAAAGGCTTGCCCACAGCGGATGACGGGCTGGGCCGCATCGGAGTCGCGGTGGCACAGAGCCAGCCCAATCGTCTTTACGCTACCGCCGAAGCGAAGAAAAACGCCGGTATCTATCGCTCTGACGATGCCGGCGAATCCTGGCAACAAGTCAGCGCTGACCATCGCATCGGTGGCCGCGGCCCCGGCGCAATGGGCATCGCCGTCGCTCCTGATAATCCGGACGTCATTTATGTCGCCAACACGACGACGTGGAAATCCATCGATGGAGGGAAAACTTTCGTCGGGTTCAAAGGCGCACCAGGCGGCGACGATTACCAACGCGTCTGGATCAGCGCCGAAAACCCGCAAATTATCGCGTTGAGCGCGGATCAAGGCGCGGTCGTCAGCGTCAATGGCGGCGCGACGTGGAGCTCCTGGTACAACCAACCAACCGCGCAGTTCTATCACGTCACCACTGACAATAGTTTTCCATACTGGGTGTACGGCGCGCAGCAGGAAAGCGGCTCGGCGGGCACGCTTAGCCGCAGCGATTACGGCGAAATCACTTTCCGCGATTGGCGTTCCGTCGGCGTATTTGAATACGGCTACATTGCGATCGATCCGCTCGACCCGAACATTCTCTACGGCGCGCGTCTTACGCGCACCAATCAAGCGCTCGGCGAAGTGGCCGACATCACGCCCGAGCCCATCCGCCGCGGCGAATACCGCTACGACCGCACGCTGCCGGTCGTTTTTTCGGCGCTCGATCCGCACACGCTGTTCTTCGCCGCCAACGTACTCTTCAAGTCCACGGATCACGGGAATAGCTGGCAGGTTATCAGCCCGGATCTCACGCGCGAATCGTACGAAATTCCCGCAAATCTTGGTGTGTTCGCCGCCAGCGATCCGGAGAGGGGCAAACATCGCGGCGTGATTTACGCTGTCGCGCCATCGCTCAAGGAAGCAAATACGATTTGGGCCGGCACCGACGACGGCCTCATCCACATCACGCGCGACCTCGGCAAGACCTGGCAAAACGTCACTCCACCTCAGCTTTCGCCGTGGAGCAAAGTTTCCATCATCGAAGCCTCG
>Ga0307479_10000202_pt1 | contig 56344 bp, 53 predicted proteins | sample atmos_gasesECM4C_FD_203743 | JGI IMG/M metagenome (GOLD analysis project Ga0307479, IMG submission 203743) | Hardwood forest soil microbial communities from Morgan-Monroe State Forest, Indiana, United States - atmos_gasesECM4C_515 | ecosystem: Environmental > Terrestrial > Soil > Temperate...
CCAGAGGGCATTAAAGAAACTTTTCCCTCTAGATTTTCGAACACTCCTGTTTAGGCATCCTCGAAATCAAGTAGAGCTTAAGCTACCACACACAGAACTTCGCCGGCGTTGACGGGCTGGCCTTCCTTGGCCAGGACGCGCTCGACGGTACCGCTCTTGGGCGAGCGGATTTCGTTTTGCATCTTCATGGCTTCGACCACGAGAAGACCCTGGCGGGCTGCAACCCAATCTCCAGCTTTGACTAGGACGCGCACGACTTTTCCGGACATGGGCGCCAGGATTTGCTGGCGGCCTTCGGCTTCGGCGCTAGCGTGGCGGCGGCCGCTCCAGGCACGCGGGTCGATGACTTCGGCGGTGAACTCATGCGAGCCGCTCTGGAGTTTTAGTTTGCCGCCGGGAGACGGAGTCACGCTGATCTCGAAGCTTTGACCGTCAAGCAAAACGGAAATCGTGTTGGGAGCGATTTCGACGGCGTCGACGGCTACTGCCTTGCCGTCCAATGTTATGCGCCAGCCGGAACCACCGCGTTCCAGCTCAATGGCGCGGGTTTTTCCTCCGGCGCTGGAGGAGGCGATTTGGACTTCGTATCTCAGGGCAGGCGGTCCAATTGTTCGCGGCGGCCCTCTTGTTTCCAGCGCGAGGGCTGGTCCGCAGCCGAAGAGTTCCGGCCGGATCGCTGGCTCCATTGATTGGCCTGCCAGATCGCGGCGGCGATGGTGGCGGCATCGGAAGCGGAGCTTTCGAGCGAATTCTCGTCCACGGCAGCCGAAGCGAAATGCGGCCGGCGCAGCAATTCATCCAGCCACTTGGTGTGAATCTCGCCGCGCAGAAAATCGGGTTCCACCAGGATGCGGCGGAAAAGTCCGACGTTGGTCTTGATGCCGGTGATGGTGTATTCGTCGAGAGCGCGGCGAAGGCGGGCAATGGTTTCTTCGCGGCTATTGCCCCAGGCGATGAGCTTGCTGAGAAGCGGATCGTAATCGTTGGGCACGGTCCAGCCGTCGTAGACGCCTTCGTCGAGGCGAATGCCCGGGCCGCTCGGAACATGGCGCGAAAGGATCTTCCCCGGTGAGGGAAAGAAGCTATTTTCGGGATCCTCAGCGTAGAGACGAACTTCCATGGCGTGGCCACGGGGGGTGATGGATTCCCAGGCGAAGGGCAGGCGGTGGCCGGCGGCAATGGCGATTTGGAGTTTCACCATGTCGAGGCCGGTAACCTGCTCGGTGACGGGATGTTCGACCTGCAAGCGCGTGTTCACTTCCAAAAAATAAAAATTGAGATTGGCATCCACTAGAAATTCGACGGTGCCGGCGTTGACGTAGCGGCCGGCACGCGCCAGACGCACGGCGGCGTCGCCCATCTTCTTCCGCAGCTCGGGCGTGACAATGGGCGAAGGCGCTTCCTCGATTACTTTTTGATGGCGGCGCTGCACCGAACATTCGCGCTCGCCAAGAGAAACCACGCGGCCGTGGACGTCGGCGAAAATCTGGATTTCCACGTGATGAGGCCGCTCGAGATATTTTTCAAGGTACAGGCGGTCGTTGCCGAAAGCGTTCATGGCTTCCGAAGAAGCATCGCGGAATGCGGAATCGAACTCTGCGTCGCTGGAGACCAGGCGCATGCCTTTGCCGCCGCCACCGGCAACGGCTTTCAGAAGAACGGGGTAGCCCATGCGTTGCGCCAAAGCCTGCGCTTCGAAGGGATTTTCTATGGCATCGTTTATCCCGGGTACGGTGGGAACTTCGGCGCGGCGGGCCAGCTGGCGGGCCGCTGTCTTGGAGCCGAGTGCTTCCATAGCTTCGGCTGGCGGGCCGATGAAAGTGAGCCCCCTGTCCGTGCAGGCACGCGGCAGCGCGGGGTTTTCTGCAAGGAACCCGTAGCCGGGATGGACGGCGTCGCAACCGGCGAGGCGCGCGACGTCCATAAGCTTGTTGATCGAAAGGTAGCTCTCGCGCGAAGGCGCCGGGCCGATGGGATAGGCTTCATCGGCGAGACGGACATGAAGCGATTTGCGGTCGACATCACTGAAGACCGCGACGGAGCGGATGCCCAGTTCCCTCGAAGCGCGCAGGATGCGCACGGCAATTTCACCGCGATTGGCAATGAGAATTTTCTTGAACATAGAAAATACGGAGCGCGGTGTGAGTTTAGCATGACGGGAAACAGGCGCCACGAATCCGAGGAGCGCTGGTGCTTCCGGCGAAACTAATTCACTAGCTTCTTCAGATCCTTCCACTTGATCGGGATGACATGATTCTCTTCCAGGGCCTTCTTGAATTCGGCGCTGGTGACGGCATTGTAGTCGCGTTGGCGCCAGGCTGCGCCGTAGTCTGGATGGTCTTCCATCACGGCTTCGAGTTCGGTATCGTCATGACCGAGATGCACGATGATTTCGGTGAGGCCCGGCTTCAAGTTCATTACGGCGTTGACGTAAAAGTCGCGCCATTCGTTCGCGTGAACCGTGGGATTGGCGATGACTACGGAATCCACAACGATGTCCTTTTCAGAGAGGACCGAGAGAAGCTGCGGCGGAACATTGGGAATCCGAACAGCCAGAAACGGCAATTTGTATTCATGAGCGAGTTTGACGTATACGGCAAAAAGCGGCGGACTCGAAAAAAGCACGCCCATGTGGCTGTCCAGGTGCGTGGGGTGAATTCCGAGGGCCATGGCCCGCCCCACTTGAGCGCGAATTTCACGCTCTACTTCCTCGGGCTTGATGTTCTGGAGCGCCGGAAGAGTTTCCGGCCATAGATAGCCGGAGGCATCGACGAGGCTGGGAACCTTGTCTTTGGATTCCACCGGCCCCCACCGGTACGTTTTCCACTCGCTGGTCAGGGCCAAGTGCACGCCCAGGTCGGCATCGGGATGCGCTTTCGCGTAGGCCGCGACTTCCGTCAGCCAGGGGCCCGGCACGATGATGCTCGCTGATGTAACGGCGTTCTTCTCCAGCGCCTCAAAGCTGGCGGCATCTTCCGAGTGCGCGATGGCCAGATCGTCGGCGTGAACAATCAGCAGCTTGGAATCCGCCGGGTAGCCCAGGCGTTCGGCTACGGTCTTGTTTTGCGCGCTTGCGGCCGCACCTATGAAAATAAAGAACATGCCAGCGGCAACAATTTTTCGAGACGGCATGGAAACTCCGTGGACAAGGTTTGGGGAATTGAGATTATCACGAACTAGGAGGCAGACGTAGAAGGCTACAGGGGAATGTTGCCGTGTTTCTTCTTGGGGTTGGTGTCGCGTTTGTTCTCGAGGGCGCGAAGGGAAGTGATTAACCGGGCGCGGGTATCGGCGGGCTCGATGACTGCGTCGATGTAGCCGCGTTCGGCCGCAACGAAAGGATTGGCGAAGCGGTCGCGGAACTCGGCGATCTTTTCCTGGCGCAGTTTTTCGCGCTCGGATTCGGGAACCTTGGCCAATTCCCGTTTGTAAACAATGTCCACAGCCCCTTGCGGGCCCATGACGGCAATTTCCGCCGTGGGCCAGGCGAAGTTGGCATCGGTGCGGATGTGTTTGCTAGCCATGACGCAGTACGCTCCGCCGTAAGCTTTGCGCGTGATCACAGTAATTTTTGGAACGGTAGCCTCGGCGAAGGCGAACAGCAGCTTTGCGCCGTGCTTGATGATGCCGCCAAACTCCTGTTGGGTGCCCGGAAGAAATCCGGGAACATCCTCGAAAGTGATGAGCGGAATGTTGAAAGCGTCGCAGAAACGCACGAAGCGCGCCCCTTTTACGGAAGCGTTGATGTCCAGGACGCCGGCAAGGAAAGCCGGCTGGTTGCCGACGATGCCGACGGGCCGGCCATCCAGCCGCGCAAAGCCTACTACAATGTTCTTCGCGAAGTGTTCGTGGACTTCGAAGAAATAACCATCGTCAAAGATCGAGTGAATGGCCTCCTTGATGTCGTAAGGCTTCTGAGGATCGGGCGGAACGAGTGTATTCAGCGATTCCTCGCGGCGTGCAGGGGAGTCTGAGGTAACGCGGCGGGGCGGATCCTCCAGATTGTTGGAGGGAAGAAAACTCAGCAATTCGCGGATCATGGCAAGACAATCGGCATCATCCCTCGAGACGAAGTGGGCGACGCCGCTCGTGGCGTTGTGGGTCATCGCGCCGCCGAGCTCCTGCTTGGTGACTTCCTCGTGAGTGACGGTCTTGATGACATCGGGCCCGGTGACGAACATGTAGGAAGTTTCGCGCGTCATGAAGATGAAATCGGTGATGGCCGGCGAATAGACGGCGCCGCCCGCACAAGGACCCATGATCGCGCTGATCTGCGGAATAACGCCGCTGGCGAGCGTGTTGCGCAGGAAAATATCCGCGTAACCCGCGAGCGATGCGACGCCCTCCTGAATGCGCGCGCCGCCGGAATCGTTCAGTCCGACAACAGGTGCTCCGGCGCGCATGGCAAGGTCCATGATCTTGCAGATTTTCAGCGCGTTGGTTTCCGAGAGCGAACCCCCGAAAACCGTAAAGTCTTGCGCGAAAACATAAACCAGGCGGCCGTCGATGCGGCCAAAGCCGGTAACGAAGCCGTCGCCCGCGGGACGCTGCTCCTGCATGCCAAAATCGACGCAGCGGTGCCGGACAAATTTATCGAGTTCTTCGAAGGTGCCTTCGTCCAGCAAAAGATGAATGCGCTCGCGGGCCGTAAGCTTGCCGGCTTGGTGTTCGCGCTCGCGACGTTCGGGACCGCCACCCGCTTCCGCTTCCTCGGATACGCGGCGAAGCTCTTCCATGCTGTCGCGATGTTTGTCTTGAGGAATCAAGCTGGGCTTCGGCTCAGACAAGAGGCCCTCCCTCGGAAGGAGATTCCTCTGAGCTGAAGATGCGCACGGCGAGATGCGTGGCGATCCACGTGGTTCCCAGAAGCAGCACGACACCCAAGAGCAGCTCCGCACCCATGGCGACGGCACGTTCCAGAGAAGATTCGAGCGAAGTCACGTATTCCGTGGCTTGCACCAAAATGAACATGGCGCCGAGGGTCAAAGCCACGATTAGGATAGTCGTTAAAGCGGAAGCGATAATCATCTTCATCGGACTGGAATTGGGCCGCCCTCTATCGGCATGGAGAAGGATAGCGCAACCAAATGAAAAGCAGAACGCAGAAGAAGGCAGTTACCGGGCGGGCCATCAGCCTAAGCACTTCGCGGCCCAGCGCAAGCGCTTCGAAGCTCAGCGTAAGCCCGACCAGTCGTCAGCAACAAGGATGGAGTCACTGGGATTGGCGGCATCGTATTTGATGCTGGCGGGTTGCCCGGCGACCAGCCGCTCCAACCGAACCTGGCTTTCGAGCCCGGTAATATCCTGCGCGGTCTGATACCTGACCCCGGAAATCAAATAACTGTAGGAAACGAGATGGCGCGGTCGCATATCCTTCAGCGGCACGGCGCTGGTCCCGAACAAACCCTTGCGTACCTCTGGCGATTCCGGTGGCCGCTCCACCAGCTCGACGATCTGCCCTTCAGCAATACGGCCGATCTGATTCAAATGCAGCCGCCGTTTGCGCTCTTCTTCCTCAGGATTCACCGCCGGACGAAAAAAGGCATAAGCGATCATGGCCACCGCAGCGATCGCCGCGCCACCCATGCCAAGAACAAATTTCCAATCCGCGAACAATTCCTTCAACGAGCAGACTCCTCATCTAAAATAGTGGGATGGCGCACCGCGCGCAGGTGACTCTGCGCGCACACACTCGCTCGCGGCCGGGCGTCTCGGCACCACTCGCCTACGCCCCACTCATGCGTATTCTACCGAAACCCTAGGGTCTAGGTGAAACTACCCTTGCGGCGCATGCACCGGATTGCGCAACACGCCAACACCGGTAACGCTAACCTCCACCGTATCGCCGGCAACCAAAGGTCCGACACCAGCGGGCGTCCCCGTCGCGATAACATCCCCCGGCATCAAGGTCATCATGCGCGAAATCCAACGAACCAGAAACGCCGGCGGATAGATCATCAGTGAGGTGAGCCCGGACTGCCGGCGCGCTCCGTTTACGCGCGTTTCCACCAGCACATTGGATGGATCAAGCGCGGTTTCGATGTGCGGGCCGGCGGCGCAGAAGGTATCGAATCCCTTGGCGCGAGTGAATTGCACGTCGGTTTTTTGCAAATCGCGCGCGGTCACGTCGTTGAGGCAGGTATAACCCAGCACAAAGGACAAGGGGTCTTCCGCATCGCTAAGTTGCGAGCAGCGGCGCCCCAGCACCAGCGCGAGTTCGCCTTCATGTTCCACGCGTTGCGAGAATTTTGTCAAAACGATGGCTTCTTCCGGACCAATCAGGGAAGAGGGCGGCTTGAGGAACATCAACGGTTCTTTGGGGACTTCATTGCCTAGCTCCGCGGCGTGAGCAGCGTAATTGCGGCCGATGCAAACGATCTTTGATGGTTCCACCGGCGCAAGCAGTCGCACTTCGGCAAGGCGCCCAGAATGCGAGCCGCGCGACCACTTCCCCCACGGCGCTCCCGAGATCTGGGTGACGTTTTCGCCTTCGATCAATCCATAGCGCGGCGAAGCAGCGTGCGCGGCGGAGGCGTCGCTCAACACATACCGGCAAATTTTCATTGGTACTCAGCTCGCGTGGTGGTTGGGATGAGACTCATGCGTTTCGCGCGCTCTCCAGATCACGCCAACAATCCAGCAAAGCGTCGCGAATATCATATACACGACCGCGCCCAGCATAAAAACTTGCAACGTGCTCAGCCGGTTGCCGAGCCCACGGAAGACCAAGCACATTCCTCCATAGCTCAAGCTGAAAATGGACCAGCCCACCAGACTTGATCCCAGGAGATGTGCGGGGAAACGCAAAAACCGGAAAACAGGAACGGCCGCGAGGAAACAGAGAATCGCGGTCGCGGCGATATTGCGCTCCATCGCAAAGTGCTCCAAGAATGTCGCGTGATTGGCAATCACCAGCCAGGCGCTGAAAACCAAAGTCATGCAAACGCCCACATAGACACCGGTGCGCATGGCCGCGTTGCGGAAGACATGGAACCAACGATAACCGGGCAGATGCTGACGTAGCAACATGCAGCGCTGGGCTCCCAGATACAAACAGTCGTGCGACCCGATTTTACGGCGTTGCTTGCGGGACCTCGACGGCGACGGGCGCGCTTGGCGCGCTTTCATTCCCCGCGCGGTCCACGGCGGTCACGGTATACCAGTAGCGGTGGCCGGGCTCTATAGACGTATCACGAACCGCAGGCGTCGGCAATAAATCGGGGGTAACGAGTTGCCCCGGGGTGCCCTCCTGCTCGCTCTTATAGACGTGATACCCTGCCAGATCGGTTTCAAGATTAATGGACCAGGAGAGGTCTACAAGAACGGTGCCCGGGGCCGCGCCGGGGAGTAACGCAGCCACCAGACCTTGCGGCGTGGCAGGAGGAAAGCTATCGCGCGGAGTGACGGTCACGGGCCGAGAGTCCGATGATTCCAACTCCTGGCCTTCGATCTGTATGACGGTCCGCACCGCGTACACGTAGGTATGATCGAAAACAAAAGAAGTGTCGCGGTAGCTGTTGCTTTCAGAACTAGCCAGTAGCGCAGCGCGCGTTTCCGGTTTGCTCGCCGGAATCCCTTGCGGAGGCGAAGTGGAAGCGCCGGGCGCAATCTCCGCGCGATAGATTTTGTATCCGCTGATGCTGGCTACCGGCTCTCCGCCGGCCGTAGCCGTCGGTACCGGCCAGCTCAATTCGATCGCCGTCTCCGTGACGCGTGCCTCGACCGAAGGGAGGGGCGCCGGAACCGGGAACACCCGCACGGAAACCGCGTTCGAATCACCGGAAGCGCGTTTCGCGGAAGCGCGCGTGCGAACCACATACGCGACCGCGCCGCCGGGATGCGCCTTAGTTCCTTCCGGTGCGATGGGGTCGATGAACATCACCCGGCCCTCGGCGCGATAGTTTTCTACTAGAGCGCCGGGAATCGTGTAGACCACCCGGAAAGACTTAAGGTCCGGCAAACCGTCAGGCCTTACCGCTCCGCGCAGGATTTCAACCGCGGGCGGCGCTGGCAGTTTTTCTCCGGAGATCGCGCTCGTCGGAAGAGTGAAGGACAGTTGCACGCCGTCTCCGGCTTGTCGCCCGGTAAGGTCCTGGATCGCAGCGGGAACCGGCGTCGTCGGCGCGACCGGCTCTCCCGGGGCCCCACATCCGCCCGCAAATAAGAAAATGGAAATGAGAAAATAGAAAAGGGGGACGTTTTGTGCCGGGCGTCTCGTAATGCGAAGTGCCGTCCCTTTTCTGTTTTTCATCTTCCAGTTTCAGCTCACTACAGGATGTAGCGGCTCAGATCCTGGTTCTTGACGATGTCCGCGAGCTGCTTGCTCACGTAGGCGGCGTCCACCTTCACGTTTTTTTTCTTCAAGTCCGGCGCTTCAAACGAAATTTCGTCGAGAACTTTTTCCAGGATGGTGTGCAGCCGCCGCGCCCCGATGTTTTCCGTCTGCTCGTTCACGCTGGTGGCGAACCGCGCGACAGCCGCAACAGCGTCTTCCGTGATGTTCAGCTTGACGCCTTCGGTTTCCAGCAACGCCACGTACTGCTTGATGAGCGCATTCTTCGGCTCGGTCAAAATGCGGATGAAGTCTTCCTCTTTCAGTGACTGCAGCTCGACGCGAATCGGCAGCCGGCCCTGCAGCTCCGGGATCAAATCAGACGGCTTGGTCACGTGAAACGCGCCGGCCGCGATAAAAAGAATGTGATCGGTGCGGATCATCCCATAGCGCGTGTTGACGGTCGTCCCTTCGATAATCGGCAGAATATCCCGTTGCACGCCTTCGCGCGAGACATCCGGGCCGTGGCCCGTTTCTCGTCCAGCCACTTTGTCGATCTCGTCGATAAAAATGATGCCCATTTGCTCGGCGCGCTCCACGGCCACGCGCGTCACTTGGTCCATGTCCAGGAGCTTGTTTTCTTCTTCTTGAATCAGGTATTCGAAAGCGTCGGCCACGCTCATTTTGCGTTTTTTCTTTTGCTGCCCGAACATGCCGGAGATCATGTCCTGCATCTTTCCTATGTCCATTTCATCGACGCCTTGGTTGGAAACAATTTCAAATGAGGGAACGGCGCGCTCCCGCACTTCCAGGTCCACCATGCGCTGGTCGAGCTTGCCTTCGCGCAGCTGGGCGCGCAGCTTCTCGCGCGTGCGCTGGTTTTGTTCGCGCTGCGCGGCAACATCGGTCTCTGGAGTGCCTTGCACCGGCGAAGGCAGCGGGGGAAGCAGCAGATCGAGCACGCGCTCTTCCGCGGCTTGCTCGGCGCGGTCCGCGACTTCGTCCAGTTTTTCCTCGCGGATCATGTCGATGGCCGTCTCTACCAGGTCGCGCACCATCGATTCCACGTCGCGCCCCACGTAGCCGACTTCCGTGTACTTCGAAGCTTCCACCTTCACGAACGGGCAGCCCGCCAAGCGCGCCAAGCGCCGCGCGATTTCCGTTTTTCCCACACCCGTTGGCCCAATCATCAAAATATTTTTCGGCAGAACGTCTTCCGCGATTTCCGGCGGCAGTTTTTGGCGCCGCACGCGGTTGCGCAGCGCCACCGCCACCGCGCGCTTAGCCGCGTTCTGCCCGACGATGTACTTGTCCAGCTCCGCCACGATTTCCCGCGGCGTCATGTCATCGAGTGCGGGCAGCAGTTCCTGCCCCTCGACGGGCTCGGCGCCATTGCCGCCCGGTGCATAGACAATTTCTTTTTCAGCCTTACTGGTCATGAGTTGCCCAGTTCCTTTGATGCTCGAATACGCCTTGGCGTGTGTTCACGCTCTATCCTTAGAGCTCTTCGACTGTAAAATTGGCGTTGGTAAAAATGCAAATCTCGCTCGCGATGCGCATGGCCTCCATCGCCAAATCCTTTGCGGTCAGCTTCGAATGCTTCAGCAGCGCCCGCGCCGCCGCCAGCGCATACGTCCCGCCCGACCCGATCGCCACCAGCCCGTCATCCGGCTCAATCACGTCGCCATTGCCGGAAAGAATGAACGTCCCTTTGTTGTCCGCAACGATCAGCAAGGCCTCCAGGTGGCGCAGCGCGCGGTCCTTGCGCCACTCCTTGGCCAGCTCCACCGCGGCTTTTTGCAGATTCCCCGAAAACTCCTGAAGCTTACCTTCGAACCGTTCAAAAAGTGTGATCGCGTCTGCCGTGGACCCTGCGAATCCCGCCACCACCTTGTCATTGTAAAGCCGCCGCGTCTTCCGCGCCGTGTGCTTCATCACGTGATCGCCCATGGTCACCTGCCCATCGGCGATAAGCACCACCCTGTTATCCTTGCGCACGCACAGCACCGTAGTCCCGTGCATCTGCATGCTTTCCCCACGATTAGGCATCCGCTCATTATAGCCTCCCGCGACTCCATGCGCCAAAGGGCCGAGGACATGGGGGGACATGGGGAGCGTCGCCGAGAGGCTGTGAAACAGAACCAGAATCGCAAAAAGAAGAGCTTACCTACCGATCGGTGAGCAACCTCTCATTGTTGGGGAATTTCGTGGAAAGAGAGAACCTTGTAAGGTAAAACCGGCATAGCGGCCTGGATCCAGCAATTGCTGTAGTAAATACCATTCGTCAACGTATTTGGAGTGCCGCCAAAATCAAAACCTGAGGGCGAACCCGACCCAATGGGAGTAAATATCGGAGGAGACGTTAGCGGCAGAGGATTGTCGGAAGCATCCAACGTCCTGGCGAGAAACACTGCCCCCTGAATTTGCGTGGTGGTATAAGCGCCCTGGGACGAGTGCATCCACCCTTTCCCGATCAAAAGTATTATTCCGTCCCACGATGCATCCGGGTCGTAGGTGAACTTGCCGGTGACCAAAAGAAGTCCGTAACCGGTCCCGTGCCAACTGCTAAGGGTGAGATCACCGTTAATGACAATCGTCATCAGATTCGTCGCGGACATGGCGCCCGGCATATTCGCCTGGGTCGCATTGCCGTTGACAACCACGTCCGCGTTTTGAGTAATTGATTGCACCAGGGCATTGAGATCTGCCACCGTCTGTAGATTCGCTGAGAGCGTGACAGGAAGGATGTTTGGGTTTGGAGCCGTGTAGGGCGTGTAGTGATTCCGCAAACCGGCGGTAACGCCCGATGGATTCGTCGGCTGCTCAAAGCTAGATAGAGAACCAGCGGTGTACCCCACAGCCGCAACGGAGGGCGCCGTCGGACTGCAAGCCCCCACGCTGCCCTGGTCAGCTCCTCCCACCCAAAAGTTTGGCGATGTCCCCACGGTAAATTGCGGCGCGTTGCCATCCAGCGTCACCGCGGCATTGAAGGTCAGATTCAATGGCGTGGGAGCCGCCAGGTACTGCACCAACTTCTGGCTGCCATTTGGCAGCACCGCAAGGGCCGTCAGTTCCAGCACTTCTGCGCCGGTGCCAGAAATGTTCAGTTGACTGCCGTCGTAATACACTGGTGTCGTGGAATCGTTGGGGGGGGTGGAATACGACGGAGCGACGGGCACGTTTAGCGATTTTTCCGAGACTGCATTGATGCGCACCCACTTATAAAGCGGCCCGGGAAAGGTCAGGCTATTCAGCGGGCTATTATTCCAAATCGACGACGTGCTTGGTGAGGGATTCGGGAGGGCCAGGCTACTGCTCGCAAACTCTATATTGTATTGCTTATCCGCATAGGGCGAAGTTGAATCCCAAGGCGCCACGGTTTCACTTCCCAAGGGATTAATCACGTAAACGGGGGAGCCTACGGCTAGTGGCGTGGGGAGGAAGCCCGGCGAAGTGGTTCCAAAGTAGTTCGGATTCTTCGGTTGCAACCGGCTGCGCGCTTCCTCCAACCCAGCAAGAGCCGCGTAGTATACCCCCGTCGAGGAACGATAGTTGCCGGCGAGCGCCGATTCTGTTCCGGAGGAAACAATCAGCGCTATGGCCACGACGCTGATCAGCAGTAGAATGAATATGGAAATCAGCAGGGCGACTCCTTTTTCGCCCCGCCCCAGTCGAATTCGTCTCCACTCTCTCACTTTTCCTCGCTGGACCTCAATGATTGGGATTAACTCGCCGGCCGCGTCCACTCAATTGTACAAGACGCGGCATGCCCGTGGTGGCATCCGGCAGCGGCGCTGCAACAATCAGGGTTATAGCGACATCCCGGATGTTGGCCGGCGAATTGTCCGCCCCTGCTCCCAATGACGAACACAGCGGAGCGGGATATTGCGGAACGGTCGGAGTGTCGCAGATATAGCTGAAGATCGGCACCGGACCTCCCCCGAAAATGACCGGATACGCCGTTTGGCACTGTGGGAGTGCCGGGGGACATGCGTTGTTCACTACATTTTGCACGAAGGGCACAAGTCCTGCGGCGGACGTATCTGCATCCGGGTCATCACCATGAATCTTGTTGGCGACTCCACGCATCAGGGTCGTTCCTTGCAACTGGTAGCGGATCCATTGAACCGGGCTGCCAGCATCTTGGGGATTGGGATTGGTCTCGATGATGAGGTCGAAATCGCCTGGGGCGCTATCATTGGCTGTAGCCGTGGTGCATGTCCCGCCGCCCCCGGTGCCGATTTGACAGGGAGAGTTGGGGTAGCCCGAGCCGAGGCTCCAGGCAAACGGGGAGCTCGTGGAGAACTGCGGTTGCGAGGAGGAGAAAAAGATCGGCGGCGGAAAGCCGGCGTCGTTGATGTCTCGCGCCATTTGGTCCAAACCGAGACGGGCCTCCTGGAAGGAAGTCAACACTTGCGATTCGGTCTGATAGCGTTGCTGAGAAGTGCTCAGCAGACCGAACGCCGCGCCAGTGATCAGCAAAAAAATGCCCAATGCGGTCAGCAACTCGATGAGTGTGAACCCAAGTTGGCGCATCGGCTTTAATGCCAGCTTCATTTTCCCACCATGGTATCAAGCGTGATCGGTTGGAAATAACCGTTGCCGCCTACTTGCCGGACGCCAAGAATAAAACGCTTCGAGAAAGGTGCGCCGCCGCTGCCGGTGACGATCACCGCCCAGCGTATGTCGTAGGTCGCGCCGCTAGGGTCGGTCGGGTCCGTAAACGTGAAGTTATATCCGGAAACCGATGAGTTAAAGTCGATAATCGTCTGGTTGTTGAAGACCTTGACGTTGGTGCCCTGGACGGAATTGGTGACTGCAGGATTGCCAAGCTGACAGGTGTTTCCCAGCCCGTCAGTAAAGGAGGTCACGGTCAACGGCTGATCGAGCATTTGGTCCAGTTCGCGCTGCGCGAAAACCAGCGCCGAGGAATCCGCGCGATTATGGTAGTTCAAGAGGATGGAAGCGGGCACCAGCTGAGCGATCGCAACGAGTCCCACAAGCAATATGACCGTGGCGAGCAGCATTTCCAAGATGCTGAAGCCATTCTGGTGCATGCGCAAAGTTCTGAACGAGCGCTGAATCATGGTCATTGGTTCGGGCCTCAACTGATTTGTTGCCAGGCTCCCCCGTTCGGAGCCGTCCAAATCTGTGTGCTTCCGGAAGGGAGCAAAACTACGGCGCGAAATCCGAATTCGGGGTCGTTCACACTTCCAACATAAAACACGTAGATGAGGGAGGAGACCGACCCGTTGATGCCGTTGCGAATCGCGCCCCGCGCGTCAAACGTCACCGAGCCGGTACTCCCGGAGAGCGTGGTGAGACTGGCGCCTCCTAAGGCCGCGGTGATGGCTGTCGGGTTCGGAGCCACGCTTGACGGCAGTAGTGTGGCGAATCCAGAGATCAGCTGCTGTTTCTCCGCCGCATCAATGTTGCCGTTCGCGTTTGAATCGGTCCCTACGAGCCAACCGGTTCCGCTGGCCTGTATCAGGAAATTGATTTGGGTGTTCCGGCGCACGGCTTCGAAGCGCGTGAATTTCAGCATGTCGGACACGCGCGCCGCCGCGTCGTTCAATTGGTACGTTCGAAACGAACGCATGAGTGTCGGAATGGCAATCGCCGTCAAGATCAAAAGCACGGTCATGGAAACGGCCAATTCGACGGTGCTGAAGCCACCAATGCGGCTGCGGCGAGTGCGGTAGATGGGGGCACTCTTAGACAATGTCATTTCCTCGTTCAAAGGCCGGACCAGTGGTCCCGCCCGTTAGGACAGCTAAGAACCCAATAGGGCGCAGGTGCCGTACCAGGGACAGACGGACGCAACTGCTTCTAAACATAGTACTTTCAATGGGTCGACTATTACATTCTATTCTAACCGTCAAGCAATGGGTAGATAGGCGAGAGAATGAAACACCGCAGCAGTAACCAAACCAGGTTGCGTTATTTTTATTTTAGTAAGCTCGCCGGTAGCCGCTGGCTGGCCGCGAACGGAAGGTAGTCTCAAAAGTCGTCGCCGTTCTTAGTTCTTGCTCTTTTTGGCCAGGGCTTGGGAAACCTGCTTCGAGAGCGTCGATTTATCGAAGACATTGTCGGCAAAGCCGGGATTGTACCGGCAAGTGTCGTAGAAAATTTGCATGGCACGGCGCCCGTTGTGCTCCCGGGAGATCTGCAGCGGCGTCCAGACGCTGTCTTTCAACTGATAATTGGTGTAGATGGAAACGTCATCGTTGATTTGCTGATTTTCTTCGTCTTTGGTGGTGACCACGCTGCGAATCAGCCGGTGCGTGGAACGGTCCACCGCAAGGCGAAATTTGCGTTCTTCGCTGTCGGTGATTTCGACCCAATCCACCTGCTTGAGATCCACGGTATCGTTCCCGCCGAAGCGGATGGCCATTCCCGGTTCTAGAAGGCGCAACCGCAAGAGATTGTCGATGTTGCGCTTGACCTGCTCCTGGAAGTCGCTGATGGAGGCGGCCGGCAATTCGTTTACCCCGCCGCGGTCGTAACTCCAGCCGTGATTGGCGTTATAGAGCGTGACGACGATGCCGCCGTGCGTGAGATCCAAACCGTCCAGGCCAATCAGATAAGGAAGCAGGGTGAAGTGGCCCTTGCCAACGTATTCGGTACGAACTTTATCGGGATAGTGGCGGAGTTCGGCAAACCCGATATTGCCAACCGGTTCGCCATTGTGGCCAAAAAGCACGCGGCGTCCCGAGCACTCGCTTTCGCGCACTTCCGTGTAGCCCGGCCCGCCCAGCGCATTGATCAAATCGGCGAGAATCTGTTGGCCCTTGGCAATGCTCTGCTCCGGCATCAGAGTGTCCGGATTCTGCGCGGAAGCAAGTGAAACGAAAAGCGTACTTGCAACCAAAATCACGACGGCGAAGTAAACGGACTTTACCCGCACAAGACCGAACCTCCATTTACATTGATGACTTCGCCGGTCATGAAGTTGGCCAGGTCCGAGGCGACAAAGAGGATGGGGCCGGCAACTTCTTCGGCGGTGGCGGCGCGGCCGAGCGGAATGACGCTGGAAGCCATCTTCTGGCCCGCTTTCGTCTCGAGCACGGGGATGGACATGTCCGTGGCTACCCAGCCGGGTGCGACGGAGTTCACCAGAATATTGTGGCGGGCAAGCTCGGTGGCGAGGCCTTTGGTTAGGCTGATGATGCCGCCTTTCGAAGCGCCGTAATGGGTGTGAAAAGATTCGCCGCGCTGTCCGGCGGTGGAACTGATGGGAATAATTTTGCCGGACTTCTGCTTGATCATGTGCGGGACGGCGAAGTGGATGATCGAGTAGACGCTCTTGAGGTTGATGCGAATCATGTCGTCCCACTGCTTTTCGGACATTTTCTCGATGGGGAGATCTTCAAGGTTCCAGACGCCGGCGTTGGCGACGAGAATGTCGAGACGCCCGAGGCGGGCGATGGTGTGCTCGACCAGTTTTTGATTGTCGGCGTGCTTGCCGACATCGGCTTTAAACGCTTCCACGCGCGTGCCATGCTTGGCGGCTTCCTGCTGGACCTGCAGGGCGGCTTCCTTGGATTTAACGTAGTTGAAAACCACGTCGGCGCCGGCCTGCGCGAAAAGTTTTACCGCTGCCGCGCCGATGCCGCGTGAACCGCCGGTGATGAGTGCCGCTTTGCCTGCCAGAGAAATCATGAACCCCCCGAAAATAGAAACTCGAAAATCGAAAATTAGAAACTAAGCAAAGACAGCCAGCCTAAGTTTTGTGAACACCAACCTTATGGGTGCGCCGCGGTTGCTCGCGTCGCTTCGACCAGCGCGCGGAAGAGTGCTCCCGCAAGCGCGTCGCCTTTCATGCGTTCGGGATGCCATTGCACGCCGACGACCCAGTGCTTGTGCGGCTCGTGCTCGACCGCTTCGATTACACCATCGGGAGCCACAGCGGCAACGCGCAGGCCGCGGCCCAAATCGCGGACGGATTGGTGATGCGAAGTATTGATTTGGACATGGAATCCGCCGTCGCGTTTGGCAAAGCCAGAAATGGCTGCCAGCTGGGCGATTTCGCCGCCGGGCTCGATCCGCGCGGGATGAATAGGATCGACTGCATCCGGCGGGAGGCCTTCCTTGCTGTGCTCGATGCTGGTCTCGAGCTCGCTGGCAATGTCCTGATAGAGCGTGCCACCGAGGCAGACGTTGAGGCTCTGGCAGCCGTAGCAGATGGCCAGAACGGGTTTGCCGCACCGAAATGCGTGCTCGAAGATGGCAAAGTCGGTTTTTTCCCGGTGCGAGTCTCCGTCGTGCGTCTTTTCATGTCGCGGCGCACGGTAGAGCGCTGGATTCACATCCGCAGGGGCGCCGGGAAGGACAAAAGCGTCCAGATCCTTGATCTGGTTGGCGAGCTCGCTTGGGGAAAGCTGGAGTGATAGAGGAATGGGTTGACCTTCGGCGGTTGTCACGGCGGCAAAGTAATTCTGGAGCTTGTTCGTGATCCCCCCGGCTTCTTCCTGGGAGGTGCGCCAGGGAATGCCCACACGGGGGCGAGAAGCCGCGCTCAGTTGAGGATTAGCAGGGGTCATGGAACACTAAATCGTAGCATCCGGGAGGGAGAGCGGCAACCTGTTGAAACGTGACCAACGTGACCTGGCAAGCCTCGTTAGAAATGTCCCCCTGTTTACCTCTGACCGCCGAGGGGATGGCCCAGAGTGCACCGGAAAAATCAGAAAATATGGGTCTCGAAGAAGGTGACCCGGCAGTTTGCTTAATAGCTGATTCTAAAGGACTTCCATAATTTTGTAAGTGTTCAGGGAAAGCGGCGCGAACAGTGAAGCGGCCGATTTTGCGGCGGGGCGGGGTTGCCCTCACCAAGTGAGACGCACTAGAGACAAACCTTGTCTGGGCAGACTGAAGGGTAGATGGGCCGCACCTTGCTCGATCCGAATCCAAACGGGCGATGTAAAGAATTGCAACTGTCCGGCGCTTTGCAACTGCTCGTATTGCACCGGGGAAGGAGATTGCGGGGATCCCATTTGCTTCCAAGCCGTGAACGCATTGCTGTGATGCGCGTCAATCCGAAAATGTTCGACGAGGGCCAAGTGCAAGGAATACGGCAACCCGGTGATCGCCAGGTCGATCGTTCGAGCCGGGAAGTCCACATCCTCATCGTGATAATTCCAAATCATGATTTCGATTTCCCGATTTTTGCGCGTGGCAATGGCGTTGATGTCCGGCTGCTGCCGCACTCCCAAGCTCACGACTTGCCCGAGGGGAAGGGCGCCCGCGCTCGAAGCTTTTATGCGGTCTGTGCCGAGCAACCCGAACATCCGGAAGGCATTGAGTACCGGCTTGTCCACTCCGTTGCTGGCCAACTCGCGAAATCCTTCGAAGTAGGGCTGGTCTTCGAACTCGAAGGACCAGCTAACGGAGCCCGCGAGACGAATTTGTTCGCTGGCTGCCAGCGCGTAAGTCGCCTGAAGCGCCTCCGCCGTGTAGGCGGCAAACAAGGCACCGTTACGGTATCCATTCTGGGGATTGCTGCGAGCCGAGCACGCTGCGCAGCCTTCCGGGTCGGATTCCCCGAGAATGATTGGCGTGTCGCGCCACTCCGGAAAAGATTTGACGATTTTGAAACCCGCTTCGATGGAGGCGAGCTGGCGCGAGAGTCCCATCACCACGTGATCGCCGTACCAGACCGGCGAGCCCTTGGGATGAAAAGCGATGAAATCAACCCGCGAGCCGATTTTTCCGGTAACGTAATTTCGCCGGTGCGCGCACTGATCGAGAAAATTACGCAGAAACTCCGCGGCTTTCGGATTAGCAGGGCCGGTGGAATCCGGCCCGCCCACGCGAGCTTCCGGAAGCGCTCGCAGGATGGCATCGACCGAGTAGTCGTACAACTTGAAGAATTCCTCGGGCGTGCCTTGCCAATACGCGATGTCCGGTTCATTCCAGACTTCCCACAACCATGTTTTAACTTCGGCGTCGCCGTAGCGTTCGCGCAGATGGTGAACAAATTGAAAAACGACTTCCGACCACTTCGCATAGTCCTTCGGCGGGTAGGCCCAGCCGGTAAAGACCGAGCCTTGCGGAAAATTGTGGCGATACGGCTGCGGATGCGTGGAAAGCGCTTCCGGCATGAAGCCGATTTCGACCAGGGGTTTGATTCTCGCCTCATGAAAGGTATCGAAAATGCGATCCACAATTGTCCAGCTATAGGCCGGCTTCCCGGCCGCGTTTTCCGTGTAGACATTTGTGGAGCCCCATTTTAATGATGCCGAGCCGTCGCCTGTCGTTAGCAGATTGTGGACCCGTACATACACGGGCGTGGGGCTGAGAGCTGCAAGTTCGCCGAGCAATTTCCTGCCATTGGGCGCGTACGTGTAATTGGGCTCGTCGTAGCCAAAATAATTCCAGATGGGGATCATGGGGCCATCCGGCTGATCGGCGTGCACCCGGATGCTTATGTCTTGCGCCGTTTCTTGGGAGCGGCAAGAACGAACCGCGAAAAACAAAAGCGTCAAGAAAACAACGAGCCGACACCGTGTATTCATCTGCGAAAAGAGCCTACGAGGCTTCCCGGCGCTCAGTATATGGTTCGATCCACGCGCGGGCAAGGCGTCTTGTCTCTGACCTGGAAGGCGGGCGCTACAAGACGAGAGAGAAGAACGGGCTTGAAGACCCGCCACTACAAAGGTAAAGCAAGCGCCGGATCAGGCGCGAAGGGAGGCGGAGGGGGCTAGGACGGCGTCGAGGCAGAAGTCGGGGCGGTGGAAGAAGGCGGGGAGTTCGGAGAGGCGGAGGGCGAGACGTTCCGGAGAGGCGGCGCGGAGGGTGAGGTGGCCGAGTTTGCGACCGGGGCGAGGGGACTTGCCATAGAGATGGAGGTGAGCGTCGGGGACCCCGAGGACTTCGGAGGAATCGGGGAGGTCGCCGATGAGATTGAGCATGGCCGAGTGACCGGCGGGCCCGGTGGAGCCGAGCGGGAGGCCGAGAACGGCGCGGAGATGGTTCTCGAATTGGCTGGTGACGGCGCCTTCGATGGTCCAGTGGCCGGAATTGTGGACACGCGGGGCCATTTCGTTGGCGAGGAGCTCGCCTTGGTGCTCGAAGAATTCGATTGCGAGGACGCCGACGTATTTCAGAGACTCCAGAACGCGGTGCGCGGCGCGTTCCGCGTCACGCTGAATGGTAGGTTCGAGGCGCGGTGCGGGGGCTAGAGAGAGGCGCAGGATGCCACTGCGGTGGTGGTTTTCAACCAGCGGGTAGATGGCGGATTCGCCGGTACGGGAGCGGACTGCCAGGACGGAGATCTCGCGAGTGAAGGGGACGAAGCGCTCGAGGATGAGTTTCGCGGCCGGCAATTCGGATTTAGCTTTTCTGACCTCTTCGGCGGTGCGAAGGGTCCACTGGCCTTTGCCGTCGTAGCCCATGCGGGAAGTCTTGAGGACGGCGGGAAGGCCGATAGTTTTTACGGCAGCATCGAGTTCGCCGGGGCTGGAAACGGGGGCGAATTCGGTGGTGGCGATGCCGAGTTTGCGGAAGAGCGATTTTTCGGCCAGACGGTCTTGCGCGGCTTCGAGAGCCGCGGGCGGAGGATAGACGGGGACGCGTGCGGCCAGGAAGCGGGCGGCTTCGACAGGAACGTTTTCAAATTCATAGGTGACCAGTTCGAGGCCACCGGCAAATTTTTCGAGCGCGGCTTCATCGGTGTAGTCGGCGGTGACGCGCTGGGCGATACGGCCGACAGGAGCTTCCGGAGAAGGATCAAGAAAACGGAAATGCAAGCCAAGCGGATAGCCCGCGAGAGCGAGCATGTAGCCGAGTTGTCCGCCGCCGAGGATGCCGATGGTCACTTGCCCTTCCCTTCTTTCTTGGCCGGAAGCGGAGCGACAGATGGGTCCGGGTTTGCGAGGACCCGGCCGGTTTGATCTTCGCGGAATTTCCGGAGCGCTTTGCGGACGGCAGGAAATTTCACGCCAAGGATGGCAGCGGCCAGGAGCGCGGCGTTGGCCGCGCCGGACCTGCCAATGGCAAGCGCGCCGACAGGAACGCCGCGAGGCATCTGCGCGATGGACAAGAGCGAATCGAGGCCTTTGAGCGCTTTTGATTCGACGGGGACGCCAAGGACCGGGAGAACGGTTTTTGAGGCGGTCATGCCGGGAAGATGGGCGGCGCCGCCGGCCCCGGCAATGATGACGTGGATGCCGCGTTGTTCGGCGGTGGAAGCGTACTCGAACAGCTGATCGGGCGTACGGTGGGCGGAGACGACGCGCGTTTCATGTGGAACACCGAGGGCCTTGAGAGTTTGCGAGGCGAATTTCATGGTGTCCCAGTCGGAGCCGGAGCCCATGATGATGCCGACGAGGGGGTGAGAGCCTGCGCCAGTTGGCCGGCTTCCGCGACTGGATACTTTCGATTTCTTCAGCAAAATAACCATCCGTGGCGTTAAAAAAAGAAGGCCGGCCGGGAAGTCCTTCGTCGAACTCAGGGTAAGCCGACGCTACAAAACCCGAAGCGGTATTCTACGGTTTTTTTCAGCGCGTGGCGACTTGGGTGCGTTGCTTCCAATAGTGGCGGAGCTGTCCGACCAGGTAGAGAGAGCCGGTGATGAAGATAGCGTCTTCGGGCGCGGCTCGGGAGAGGGCGTGTTCGAACGCGCGCTCGGCGTCGGGGATGACGGAACCGCGCGCGGCATGGTGGCCGGCGATTTCAGCGAGCTGCGCGGCGGAAACAGCGCGCGAGGTGCGTGGAGCGGTGAAGATGACTTCGGAGGCGTGCGGGAAGAGCAGTCCGGCGACTTCGTCGACGGCTTTGTCGCGTAGGGCCGCATAGATGAGCCAGACTTTGCGGGCCGAGAAATTTTGCTCGAGAAAATGAGCGAGTTCGCGGGCCGCTCCGGGATTATGCGCCCCATCGAGATAGATATCCGGTGCGGATTGTAATTTCTCCAGCCGTCCGGGCCAGATGGTTTCAGAGATGCCGCGCGTGATGGCCTCATCGGAGATTGGAAAGCCGCGATTTTGGAGGAACTGCGCGGCGGCGACAGCGTTCAAAGAGTTCTGGAGTTGAAAGCGGCCGGGAAGACGGGGGGCGAGTTTGAGACTTTTACCGGAGTGCGTTTCGATGACGCTGGCGCGGACGCTGCCGTTGTGGATGGATTCCCCGGCAACGCGAAAGATTCTCGCAGGCTCGATCACCGGGCAGCCGAGAGTCTTGGCGCGAGCGAGAATCACTTCGCGGGCTTCCGGAATCTGTTCGGCGAGGACCACCGGGACTCCCGGTTTCAGGATTCCGGCTTTTTCGGCGGCGATTTCTTTAAGGGAGTGGCCAAGAAAGTTTTCGTGGTCGAAATCAATGCGCGTGATGACGGTTACGAGCGGAGAAAGAATGTTGGTGGCATCGAGACGGCCGCCGAGACCGACTTCGAAGACGGCGAAGTCCACTCGCTCGCGAGCAAAAGATTCGAAAGCCATGGCGGTGAGGCACTCGAAATAAGTGGGATGGCCGCGAAGTTTGCCGGCGGCGAGGAGTTCTTCGATCAGCCGGTGGATGCGGGAGAAAGTTTCGGCGAAGGCTTGGTCGCCGATTTCCTCGCCGCCGACGCGGATGCGCTCGTTGATTTTTTCAAGATGGGGCGAAGTATTGAGACCGGTGCGAAGGGCGGCGTGGCGAAGGATGGATTCGAGAAAAGCGGCGGTGGAGCCTTTGCCGTTGGTGCCGGCGATGTGGGCGCTGGGGTAGGAGCGCTCGGGGTGACCGAGGCGTTCGGAGAGAACAGTAATGTTCTCGAGATCAAACTTTGCGGCGGCAGCTTGCGTTGGCGCGGCGAGTTCCCTGCCCAATGAAAGTAAATAGCGGACCGAGGCCTGGTAATTCATGTCAAGTCAAAAGTAGATCGAGGGAGCTGGCGATGAAGGATTTTAATTCCTTGCGGTGGACGACGGCGTCGAGGAAGCCGTGCTCCAGCAGAAATTCGGAGCGCTGGAAGCCTTCGGGGAGTTTCTGGCGGATGGTTTGCTCGATGACACGGGGGCCGGCGAAGCCGATGAGCGCGCCGGGTTCGCCAATGTTTAGGTCGCCGAGCATGGCGAAACTGGCGGTTACGCCGCCGGTGGTGGGATCGGTGAGCACGGAAATGTAGGGAAGTTTCTCGTCGTCGAGTCGGGCGAGTGCCGCGGAGACCTTGGCGAGCTGCATCAAGCTGATGGTACCCTCCATCATGCGCGCGCCACCGGAACAGGAGATGGCGATGAAGGGCTGGCGAGTTTCGATGGCCAGCTCAATGCCGCGGGTGACTTTTTCGCCGACCACCGCACCCATGGAGCCGCCGATGAAGCCAAATTCCATGGAGCACATGACGACGGAGCGGCCATTGAGCTGGCCTTCGGCGGTGATGACGGCGTCGTTCATGCCGAGTTTTTTCTTGGCGTCTTTCAGGCGCGAGGCATAGGGCTTGGTGTCGACGAACTTGAGCGGGTCGGTGGAGGTCATGCCGGCGTCGTGCTCGGTCCAGCGCCCGTCGAGGAGCATCTCGAGGCGTTGCTTGGAATTCATTTTGAAATGGAACTGGCACTTGGGGCAGACGAAAAGATTCGCTTCGAGATCCTTGCGGAAGACGATGGTACGGCAGGATTCGCATTTGACCCACAGGCCTTCAGTGCGCACGCGGCGCTCTTCGGGCGGGGTGGTTTGTTCGATCGATTTTTTGTCGCGCTTGAACCAGGCCATATAGGAAAGTTGACAGTCCAGAGTTTAAAGCTGAAAGCTTAAGAACTTTGAATTCGCAGCCAAGACGCCGTGGTTGAAATCCCTAGAGCAAACCTTTTCGCTTCGTTTCCGGATGACAGCGCGTGGAGTCGGCATCACCCGCTAGGCGCAGGCTGCGGCTACTCGCTAATAGTCGATCCCCCGCTGAGCCAGTATACCCTTGGTGTAGGGGTGTTTCACCTCGCGCATTTCGGTGACCAGGTCGGCGAGCTCAACGAGCCGGGGATGGGCGTTGCGGCCGGTGCAGATGACGTGGACGCGCTCTGGGCGGTTTTTGAGGGCTTCGGCGACTTCGTCGGCTTCCAGCATTTTGTAGCTGATGGTGTAATTGATCTCGTCGAGGACGACCAGATCGTATTTGCCGCTGTAGATGGCGTCGCGGCCGGCTTGCCAGCATTCCTGCGCGAGCTTGACGTCGGCAGGGTCGGTTTCCGTGTCGCCGATTTTGACGAAGCCGCGGCCCATGGGGCGGATTTCAAATTTGTCCTCGCCGAGCATTTTGGCGGCGTCGAGTTCGCCGTAGTGCCAGGAACCTTTGATGAACTGGACCATCAACACGCGCAGGCCCTGGCCCACCGCCCGGAAGGCGGTGCCGAGGGCGCAGGTCGTCTTGCCCTTGCCCGGCCCGGTATAAACGATCAGGAGTCCTTTTTCTTCGGGCATGACCTTGCGATTCGCTGAACCTTTCTAGTCGCGGCGAAAAGAGTTTGCGGAGTCTGGCGAAAAAGGTCAAGTTGTGAAAGGAATTTCTAGACCAGTTGCAGGCGCTTGAGGAGCTCTTGGGCGATGGCGGAGATGCGCGTTCGGGAATCGAGCGAGAGTCCGCGGCCCGGAGCGGAATTTTTGTCGCGGAGGACGATCCAGAGGCCGGGGCGGTAGGTTTCGTCATCGCCGGGGCAGATGGCGCCGGTGAACTGGGCCAGTTCGAGGCTGGTGCCGCTCAGGAGTTCGGTGAGAACGCCGCGCGCGTCGTCGACAAGATCGCGAAACCCTTGAGAAACAAGAATGGCGTCGACGTCGCGAGGAGTGGGTTGTTCGAGTTGATGGAGATCGTAGTCGGGCAGGGGCTTGGCGAGGGGGATTTCGATGGCGGCGGAAGGCTGATTTTTGTCGGCGACGATTCGCATGGACATAGTGGATACGGTTTTACACCACCGGGGCTATTTCGGATAGGGGCTGCCGGAGAGTATGGCAAAAGCGCGGTAAAGCTGCTCAGCGAGCATGACGCGGGCGAGTTCGTGGGAGAAGGTCATGGCGCTAAGAGAAAGTTTGTGGTGGGCGCGCTGGCGGAGCGCCTCCGGGAAGCCGTCGGCGTCACCACAAAGGAAGAGGAGCTCGCGAGCGCCGCGGTCGCGCAGGTCGCCGAGCCACTTGGCGAGGGCGTTGGAATCGAGATTCTTTCCGGCCGCGTCGAGGAGGACGACGGTGGCGGCGCGGTCGGCGTCGAGTTTTTTCACGGCGGCGTCGCTATCGCGCACTTCCGTAATTTCAACCGGACAAGCGCGGCTGATGCGTTTCACGTAGTCGTCGAGGACCGCGCGCATCTCGGGGCGGCGGGTTTTGCCAAGCATGAGGAGACGAATTCGCATGGCGGAGCGGCCCGCCTCAGAAGGCGAGCCCTACAGCGAACTCTCGACTCGGCCATGCCGACCTCATTTCAGCCCGTATTTCTTGCGTTTTTCGAGGAGGGTTTTGCGGCTGATGCCGAGGGCTTCGGCGGAGCGGCTAATCTGGTAATGGGTAGCTTCGAGAGTGGCGGCGATGACCTCGCGCTCGACTTCTTCGAGAGAGCGCAGGCCACTGACGGGACTGGCCGCGCCGGGAGCGGCGGCTCGAATGCTCTCCGGGAAATTTTCGGATTCGAGGAGGTCTTTCTTGGCTGCCGTTGTTCCTTGGCCGAAATGTGAGAAAACCACAGCTCGCTCGAGAGCGTTGCGGAGTTCACGGACATTTCCGGGCCAGTTATAAGCCACCAGCATGCGCCGCGTCGCATCGCTTAATTGGGCATTCGGGCGGGCATGCACGGAACAAAGGGTCGCAAGAAAGTGATTAGCGAGGGGCAGGATGTCAGCGCGGCGTTCGCGGAGAGGCGGAACAGCCAGCGTGAGAACGTTCAGCCGAAAATAAAGATCCTCGCGGAAGCTCCCGGACTTCACGGCGGCGGGAAGATCGGCGTTGGTGAGGGCAATCAAGCGCGCTTCGATGCGCAGAGTTTCCGTGCCTCCGAGGCGCTCGAAGGCGCGTTCCTGCAAAACGCGCAAGAGCTTGCCCTGCGCTCCGGAGGAAAGAGCGGCGACTTCATCGAGAACGATGGTGCCGCTCCCGCCCAGCTCGAAGCGACCGAGTTTGCGTTCGACCGCGCCGGTAAAGGCGCCGCGCTCGTGGCCGAAGAGTTCGCTTTCAACAAGCTGCGGCGGAAGGCTGGCGCAATCGATTTTCAGGAACGGAGCGTCGCGGCGCGGACCGAGCTCATGAACGAGTCGCGCCAGATGGTCCTTGCCAGTGCCGCTCTCCCCGGTGATCAAAAGAGTGGCTGGAGCGGGGGCGACCTTTTCGGCGAGTTCATAAAGACGGAGCGATGCCGGATCGGCGGTGATCCATGGCAATCGCTCGGCGGTCATTGCCGCGAACGACCACTCTGCCGCTGGCTACCATCGACTTCGCCGGGAAAGTGTTCGTGCCCGAAGGTCGAATCAGGCATGTTTCCGTCCGAAGAAGGACCGCCAGGCTGATCGGGCAGTTCGAGCTTGGGGGCCATGCGCCAGAGGCGTTCGAGATCATAGTAGCGCCGGGCTTGCTCGCTGAAAACATGTACAACGAAGCCGCCGAAATCGAGCAGCGCCCATTCCGCGGAGCGATGGCCCTCGCGATGTTCGGGCGAACGCTCAAGATGCTTATAGAGCAGCGCTTCGATTTCCGTGCAGATGGCCTGCACTTGTGGCGTGCTGAAGCCCGTGCACACCACAAAATAGTCCGTGAAAGCGCTAGCGGCCGTAAGGTCCAGCACAGTGATGCCCGCGGCTTTCTTTTCCCGGGCGGCTTCGACGGCGAGGCGGACGCCCTGCGGCAAGGATTCGAGTTTCACCGGTATAGGCCCTGTTTGAGAATGTATTCCTCGACGCGCGAGGAAACAAGCCCATGGATGGATTGGCCCCGTTGCTGGCGGCGCCGGACATCCGTTGCCGAGACATCGCTGGAGACGTTTTCGAGCAGATAGACGCTAGTCTTGTGAAGATACGCGACCACCTGGGAAGGCGGATCGGCTTCCCTTGATTCAGCCGCCGGCGCGATCAAATCGGGCGGAATGACCAAGCGCAAGGCTTCCGTGCGGATGCCCGGGCGATTGGCGATGATGAAATCGCAAAGGGCCAGCAGTGTTTCGTATTCCTTCCACATGGGGATATCGAGGAAAGCGTCGGCGCCGATAATGAAAAAAAGACGGTCACCGTGGCCGTGATACACGTGGCGGAAATAGCGCACGGTGTCCACGGAATAGTGGAGTTGCGTGCCGCTGAAATCCTCGCCGGCTTCGGCCAGCGAAGGAACGAAGTGCGGATGCTCGGTGCAAGCGAGCGAGACCATGGCAAAGCGGTGCGGGAATGGCGCGAGGTGCTGTTTCAGCTTGTGGGGCGGCCGGCTCGCCGCGATGAAGTGCAGCTCGTCAAAATTGAAGCGCCGGTCGGCGGCGCGAGCGACGGAAAGATGGCCGTTGTGGATGGGGTCGAACGAACCACCAAATATCGCGATACGGCGAGGATGATGTTTTGCAGCGGTACGGTGCGCTTGCGCGGTGGTCAATGAGGCTCCCAGAAATGGCTGTCAGTTCTAAGTTTTTAGTTAAGCAAGAGAAAGTCAAATTTTCGTTAGGACTTGTCCATGCCCGTTTCAAGAATCACCGATTGGGCCATACGAATAGCGGTTTTCTCCAACCGCCAAAGAAGGTCCAAATCCTACCCATACCCATTTTCTCATGAATTCTTGACGGGAGCTGGCCGCGAATCAACTCCTGACGCGTTTCCGCCATGCGGCAGAGAATCAGACGTGGCATCGAGTGAGGAATCGTAGGGAGCGCGCGGAATCTTATCCAGAGCGTCGGCGATGCAGCGAACAAGATCCTTCACACCGTCTCCGGCGACAGCGGAAATAGAGTGGAATTCAAGTTTGCGCTGCTCCGAGAAATCGCGAAGCGCTTCGAGACGCGTGCTATCGCTCGTGGCGTCGAGCTTGGTGGCCACCACGATCATCGGTTTTTCGATAAGCGACGCGCTAAAGGCTGCAAGCTCGCCGTTGATAACTTCGAAGGAATGAACCGGATCATCAGCGTTGGAGTCGCTGGTGTCCACCAGATGGACAAGCAGGCGCGTGCGTTCGACGTGGCGAAGAAAACGGATGCCCAGTCCGGCGCCTAAGTGCGCGCCTTCGATGAGGCCGGGAAGATCGGCCACGACATAAGTGCGGCCCAACTCCGTGCCATGCCCACCGGTGCCGCCGTCGGCATTGACCACACCTAGATTCGGTTCCAGCGTGGTGAACGGATAGTTCGCAATTTTGGGGCGCGCCGCCGAAATTACCGAGATTAGTGTGGACTTGCCGGCATTGGGGTAGCCCACCAGGCCGACATCGGCCAAGAGTTTCAGCTCCAAGCGCAGGTGACGCTCTTCGCCGGGGAATCCGTCCTCATGTTCGCGCGGGGCCTGGTGCCAAGGCTTGGCGAAGTGTTGATTGCCGCGCCCTCCGCGGCCCCCGTGCGCGACTAGCAAGCGCTGCCCGGGAGAGGCGAGGTCGGCGATGGCCACGCCTTGCTCGTCGAGCACCAGCGTGCCGACAGGAACTTCGAGGATCATGTCCGTACCGGAATGGCCGGTGCAGTTGGAGCCCTCGCCGTGGCGCCCACGATCGGCTTTAAACTCGCGATTGTAGCGATAGCGCAGCAGCGTATTGTCGTTGGGATTGGCTTCGAGATAGATGCTGCCGCCATGGCCGCCGTCGCCCCCAGAAGGGCCGCCGCGCGGCACGTATTTTTCACGCCGGAAGGCCACGCAGCCGTTGCCGCCGTCGCCGGCTTTCACAAATATTTTTGCTTCATCGACGAACACGAGAATAAAACTCCGATAAACGATAACATAAGCGAACTATCGCGACCGGAAATCCCGAACGGAGGCCACACCCTCATGCTTCGCCTGCTGAAACGCTTGGCCCTTCTGCTGCTCGCGTTCGTAGCCGTGTTTGCGGCCGCCTTATACTTGCTCTACTTTCGGCGAGCGCAACTGCCGCCCTCGGCGCCTCACGCGCGCGCCGTGCCGGTGATTCCCACCATCCCGGGCATTTCCGCTTGCTGGATCGAAACAGCGAAAACGTTCAGCAGCTTTTCGTTCGGTGCGACGGCCGGGAGCATTCTCGTAAAACATCCCGCCGGCGACCTGCTAATCGATACCGGAAGCTCCAGCCACTACGACCAGGAAATTTCCGGCTACCCCTTTCTAACCTGGCTCACACTGAAAGCCCTCGCGGGGCAGCTCAAGCCGAAACTGCCGCTTCCCGATTTGCTGCGCCGCGCCGGTGAAGATCCGGCGAAGCTGCGCTGGGCGATCCTTTCGCATGTGCATTTGGACCATGCCGGCGGCTTGATGGACCTGCCGCTTCTGCCCGTGCTGCTCACGCGCGAAGAGCTGCAATTTGCGGCTGATCCGAGCGTTCAAGCCCAAGGCTACGTGATTGCCGCGCACACGCAAAGGTTTCTGTCCGTGGCCGCTCCTACTTTGCGATTCGATCCCGCGCCTTACGAGACGTTTGACGAGAGTGCCGATCTTTATCGCGACGGCTCAGTGGTCGTCGCGCCTTTACGCGGCCATACTCCCGGAAGCGTCGGCATTTTCGTGAACCTCTCGCCGAAGCGGCGCTTGTTTTACGTCGGCGACGCCGTTGATGACGAACGCGGTTTCAAGGAACGCGTCGGCAAGTCCCTTATTCTGCGCGATAGTGACAATGACCAGGCTCTTGCAAACCAGGTCGTTGGCAGGCTCAGCGAACTTCACGAAAAAGTGCCGGAACTTGCCATCCTTCCCGCACATGGCCGGAGCGCGTACAAGAAACTTTTTCCCGGCGGACCGCTGACCTGTGTTACGGGACAATAGCCGCGCTGAAAAGAAAAACGCGATCCAGCCGGGCCGGACCGCGGAAGTGAATAAGGGCGGACCAAAGTCCGTGCATACCGAATGCAATTAGTTCGCGGCAGACTTGGCTAGTTCAGCGGGCTTGACGCTGATGAAGCGCCCGTGGCGTCCCCGGTCTTCGAACTTCACAAAGCCAGTGACGAGTGCGAACAGGGTGTCGTCCTTGCCCTGGCCGACATTGTCGCCCGCCTGGTGCTTCGTGCCTCGCTGACGCACCAGAATCGTGCCCGCGTTAACCAGTTGTCCGCCAAAGCGTTTGACGCCCAGCCTCTGTCCGTGTGAATCGCGGCCGTTTGTTGAGGAGCCGCCGCCTTTCTTACTTGCCATGAGGTAATCCTTTTCGAGAAAAATGCCGGCGGTAAGTCCGGCGATATGGGAAGTGTTACAGCTTGATATCGCTGACCTCGACGGCGGTGTAATTCTGCCGGTGGCCGCGAGAAATCTTGTACTGATTGCCCTTCTTGAATTTGAGCACGGTGAGCTTCTTGCCGCGCCCCTGTGAAACGATCTTGCCGCTCACAGAAGCTTTGCCGGCATCGGTGCCCAGTACCACCTTCTTGTCGTCCGTATGGACGGCCAAGACGGATCCAAAGTTCACTTTTTCTCCTACCTTGCCATCCACCCGCTCAATGCGGATCGTGTCGCCGGGCGCGACGCGGTACTGCTTTCCCCCGGTTTGAATAACGGCGTACATCGGTCCTCCAAGAGCTAAAAGCAAACCCTAATTATAGAGGTTTATGGCCAAGAGCGTCAACGCGGGAATTAGGGGCATTTTTGTTCCTGCGTCGGCGGAGCTACGGTTTTACCTGCTCGTCGCCAAGCGTGCCCGGGGCAGGCCGCAACTTTTTGCCAGTTTTGGAGTTAGAATCAGTAGGGACCCGGGTGGTAAACCGGGAAACCCGAAGCGCCTGGCTCCTGACGGAATTTGGAACGGATTCGGGATCGGGCGAGGCAAAAAAAATGCGTTATCTAAAATATCTTGAATATCTTGCTTTAGCGGCGATTTTCACGTTGGCGGGGGCAGCTCCGTCCCATGCGCAGGTTGCCGTGGGCATTGGAGTCGGCCCTGGTTACATAGGACCTCCTCCAGTCTGCGCCTACGGCTATTACCCATATTCCCCGTATGATTGCGCGCCGTATGGCTACTGGGGCCCTGACTACTTTGTGGGTGGCGTCTTTATCGGTGCCGGCCCATGGTTCCATGGATTCTACGGTCCGGGCTACGGTCGCGGCTTCTACGGCCGCGGCTATTGGGGACGCGGCTACTATGGACGTGGCTCTGGCTGGCGTGGCGGCTATGGGCGTGGTGGCTTTGATCGCGGTGGATTCCGCGGCGGAAATCGTGCCTTTCACGAAGGCGGCGGATTTCACGGTGGAAGCGGTGGCTTCCATGGTGGTGGTGGCGGATTCCATGGCGGCGGTGGTGGCTTCCACGGAGGCGGCGGATTTCACGGTGGAAGCGGGGGCTTTCATGGCGGTGGCGGCCACGGCGGCGGGCACCGGTAATATCCCCGGATTCTGCTGTTGAGAAAGGAAGCGGCTGGCGGGATCGACTGCCTGCCGCTTTCGTTTTAAGAGGCTTTGAGCCTCGCAATCCTGTACTGTACGGGCCGTGAATTCTTTCAGAAAAACGGCCACGTGGTGTCTGTGGGTCGATCCTTCCCGAAGGCGAAGCTAAGTGCCGGCTCTCGAGTTGCCTTTCTCGCCGCACGCACCCGGGTTGAGTCCCGTCATCATTCACTACCGGGAGTTTGGCGCTGGCAGCCCGCTCGTGATCCTTCATGGCGGCTGGGGTTACGGGATTTATCCATTCGACCGGCAGATCGCGGCGTTCAAAAACACATTCCGCATCCTGATTCCTGATCGCTCCGGCTATGGACGTTCCAGCCGGGTAGGCGGCGAGTTGCCGCTCGATTTTCACCAGCGGGCCGCGCTGGAGTCCTTGGCCTTTCTCGACGCGCTCGACATCGAGAGGGCTATCCTTTGGGGTCACAGCGACGGTGCGGTGATTGCCGCGATGCTGGGGCTCCTTGCGCCGCAACGCTGTAAAAGCTTGATTTTAGAAGCCTTCCATTTCCTGCGAAGAAAACCTGGCTCGCGTTCCTTTTTCGAACGATTCTCGGCGCATCCTCTGGAATTGGGCGACGAAACACGCAAGTTGCTTGCAGAGGATCACGGAGAAACGCATTGGCAAACGGTCTTGCGCCGCAACTGCGGGGCTTGGTTTCGAATTGCCGATAGCGTCTGTCAGCCGGGCGAAGATCTCTACGACGGGCGGCTCGACGAGCTCCGACTGCCTACCTTATTTCTCCACGGGAGCCTCGATCCCCGCACCGAACCCGGCGAAATGGAGCGCGTTCGGCAGGTGCTCCCGGGCGCGACGATGCGATTCATGGTTGCCGGCAAACACAGCCCGCACTGCGAAGAAGAGGCTTGGCAAGAATGCGATAAGAACGCGAGCGAATTTATTCGAAACAGTGCTTGAGAGCGCGGCCCGCCGAGAATGCCCCGTTCCTGCTGGAATCAAATTAGTAGACGACGATTTTTACGCGACGATGGAGATCATTCCTAGAACGTGCTGACCCAGCTTGGGGTCGCCGGCAATCTTTGTCTGGCTTGGCGGGGATTCCCGGTCAAGGCCCTTTGTAAAGATGCGCCAGGCGATTTCCTGCGGAAGCGTTGTTTCAGAGATTTTCTCGCCGGCCGGTTCCTTCTGAAGCTGCCACTTTTCTTCCGCGCGCTATAAATACCAGCTGCCTCCGCATTCCCCCAAAAAGTGCGCGGCAACGTCCTGGCCCTGCTATTTCGGAGAAACCGTCTGCTTCTGCCAGTCTTCCGGCACGAGCGAGCGCAGCAGTTCGATCAGCGTGCCGTCGAGTTTTTGCAAGGAGGTGCGCGGCGAGGAGGGGCTGCGACGGCTCGATTTTGCGATTCATGGGAGGTTACGCGCCGTCGCCCTCGTCCGCCGGCGGAGGCACTGCCCCTTTCTCCGAAAGAAGCTTCAGAAATCAAAACGGTAGCCGAGAATCATCTTGGCGAGCAAGTGATCCGTGGCGCGCGTCACGCCCACACCCACGCCAAAATTGACTTCCCACTTGGGGGAAAGATTCAAGTCAATGGCGGGAAGAATCTGCTGTTGCTGCTGGTTGACGGGATCAAAGCCTGTGACCGGACCCAGCGAACCGTAATACTCAATACCGCCAGCGACTTTTTTCGTGAAATCATAGCTGAATTTGAAGTTGGGAGAAAACACCAGCCCTTGATTTACGCCCGGCCCATGAAATGACCGGTCAAAAGTGGGATTCCAGGAGAGATACCAGCGGCCAAGTTGCTTATCCACGATCGGGCGGATCTCCCAGGTCCAAGTGTCTGCGGAGTACCGGCGGCTCTGCCACCCGATTTCGTTCGAGAGGCTGACACCGACGGGCCAATGCCACTTGGGCGGAACACGTATTCTCGGCCGGATGTGGCTGCCCACGTAACCCCAACCCTGACCATTCTTAACGGAAGTGAAAATGTAAAAGCCGGTTTCGAACCAATCATTGAATCCGTGGGTGATCTCGATGGTCTCGTGCAACTGGTGGTTGGTAGGTAGCGTACCGTCGTCCGTCGATTTTGAGCCCTGAAACGTGAAATTGGAATGCAACTCCACCATGGTGTGGTGAGGCTCAACGGTTTCGTAGGGATATACCTGGATTTCGTAGTTCCCTTGCGCGCGAGAACACAGCGGCAAGGCCACGCATCCAAACAAACAAGACGTGATTGAAAAAACATTCCAGAGTCGCATATTCAAGGTTTGGCCGCTGCCCAGCGTAACTCAGCTTTATCGTGCCGCAAACAAGAATAGATGTGGGAATCAGGCGTGCGGGTGCGTCTTGTCGTAAATCTCCATCAGCTGGCGGATGGAGGCGTGGGTGTACTTCTGCGTGGTCGAGAGTGACTGGTGGCCGAGAAGCTCTTGAATGGCGCGAAGATCGGCCCCATCAGCGAGCAGATGCGTAGCGAAAGCGTGCCGCAAGGAATGCGGGTGCAGGTCCCAGTTGACATTGGCGAGGCGCACGTACTTCTTGACGATACGCCCGACCGAGCGCTGTGTAAGGCGCTGGCCAGAATAATTCAGAAACACCGCTTCCAGGTGCGGGCTTAGTCCGCGGCGCGCCGGGTCCCTTGGTTTGAGGAGTTGTTCGCGCACCGGCCAATACTCCTCCAGGGCTTCCTGGGCTTTGGCCCCATAAGGAACGATACGCTCCTTGCTGCCTTTGCCGCGCACGCGCAGAATGCGCTCTTTCTGGTCCATGTCGATAAGATTCAGGCCGGTGAGTTCGCTGACGCGCAAGCCGGCGGCGTAAAGAAGTTCCAGCAGGGCCCGGTCGCGGCGAAGCAGCAAACCTTCTTCGATTCGCGGAGCACGGCTCTTCTTAGCCGGCGCCGTAGCCGTTGTCAGCGGAACCAGCCGCTCCTTCTTGGAACTCGCGCGACCGCCGGACGCGCCCTGTTCCGCCCCGCCCAGATCGTTGAGGAAGCCATTCATTTCTTCCGCGGAAAGCACCGACGGGATGCGCTTCGGCAGCTTCGGCGTTGGCACGAGACGCGCCGGGTTCTCCTTAAGTCGTCCTTCGCGGACGCAATACTTGAAAAAGGAGCGCAGGGCCGCCAGCTTTCGCGCGATCGAACTTTTCTCCAGGCCATGATCGTGGAGATGCGCGACGAATTCCCGGATCAGCGAGTGCGTGACCGCCGGGAGCGCGGGTGGCCGGACTCCTGGCGGCGACAGATAAGCCAAAAATTGTTCGAGGTCCTTGCGGTAGTTCAAAACCGTATGCGGAGAAGAGTTTTTTACCGACTGAAGGTATTCCAGGTACTTCGCAATCGCTTCTTTCATTCCTAGTGACAGCTCCGGGGGAGAAGCCCATATACAGTATAGGCGCGCGCCATTCGGCGAAAAGCAAAATCACAGCAATGTTTCTTTAGAGGCAGGCAGTTCGGGACTTCGCGGCCACCGGGGCCGAAGCTTCCATGGCCGCCCCGAGCATGGCGTAAAGTTTAGATCGCAGTAGCTCAGCAGGCCGTGGTTCTGCTTTGCAGCTTGCGAATAGAATGTTTTGAGTTTCTGGAAATAAATCCAGAGGTATTCCCTGTCTTTGGCTTCTCTCACTCCATAGGCTTGCGGGGCTGCATGCGGCTGGTCATGATGGCTCGTCGGCGCTAAGGCTTTGCACCAACGGGCGCCACGGTTTCCTCCGGCTGCGCCTGCGGCTGGGCTTCGGGGACCAGCTTCTCCCAATCGCAGCCCTCTTTGAGGCAGGAGTGCACCGTGCCGATCTTGGCGCGCTTTTCGACGATGAACGGCGCGCCGCATTTCGGGCAGGGTTCCGCGATCGGCAGGTAAGGCGTTGTGAAATCGCAATCCGGGTATCGCGAGCAACCATAGAAAATCCGGGGACGTCCGCGGCCGCCTTTGCCGGCGCTGCCGCGGCGCACGAATTCGCCTTCGTTGCACTTCGGGCATTTGATGCCCATGGTGATCGGGCGCGTGTACTTGCACTTCGGGTATCCGGAGCAGCCGATGAATTCGCCGAAGCGGCCGTGTTTTTTCACCAGGTGATTGCCGCACAACGTACACAGCTCCGCGAGCGGCTCATCGGGCTGATGCGCGATGCGCGTGCCCTGCACCAGGCGGCGGGTGGTCTTGCAGTCCGGGTAACCTTTGCAAGCCAGAAAAGTGCCGAACATTCCGCGCTTGATGACCATTTCCTTGCCGCAATTGTCGCAATACTCGATCTTGGGTTGCCCTCCGGTGTCTTCGGGAACTGGCGTCAAATCCTGAATGAAATCGCATTCGGGATAGCGCGAACAGCCGAGGAAAAAACCGTGCCGGCTGATGCGCTCCAGCAACTCACCCTGGCCGCATTTTTCGCACTTTTTCCCGGTGGGAATGCCGGCTTTGTAGGAAAGCATTTCGTCATCGGCTTTGTCGAGATCAATGACGAATTTTTCCCAGAACTCCTTGACGGCTTCCCGCCAGGGCAGCTTGCCTTCTTCGATTTCGTCGAGTTCTTCTTCCAGCCGCGCCGTAAATGTGACATCGAAGATGTCTTCGAAACTCTTTACCAGCAGCACACTGACGCGCTCGCCCAGCATCGTCGGCGAAAAACGTCCCTGGTTTTTGGTGACGTATTCGCGCTCCACGAGCGTTGAAATGATGGAAGCGTACGTCGAAGGCCGCCCAATGCCGTCTTCTTCGAGTTCCTTCACCAACGTCGCATCATTGAAGCGTGGCGGCGGCTCCGTGAAATGCTGTTCCGGCCGGATCTTATCCAGACGGAGCGCTTGCCCCTCCGCAACTTGGGGAAGCGCGCGACCTTCGCCGTCATCATCTTTTTCGTCGTCCTCGCGGTCCGCCGCCGATCTGGGCATTTGATAGACGCGCAGGTAGCCGTCGAATTTCTGAACAGAGCCAGTAGCCCGGAAAGTGTAGTCGCCGGCCCCAATATCAATCGTGGTCTGGTCAAAAATCGCTGGTAGCATCTGGGAGGCCACAAACCGCTGCCAGATCAATTGATAAAGCTTGAAGAGGTCTTCGTCGAGATACTTTCTTACGTCCTCCGGCGCGCGCATGGCATCCGTGGGACGCACCGCTTCGTGGGCTTCCTGCGCGTCCTTCTTCGATTTGTAATAGTTAGGCTTTTCCGGCAAATAGTTCGGGCCAAACCGTTCGGGGATCAATTCGCGCACCTGGATCAGCGCGTCGTTCGAGACGTTGACGGAGTCCGTGCGCATGTAGGTAATCAGCGCCACCGAGCCTTCCTCCCCCAACTCCACGCCTTCATAAAGCTTTTGCGCCAGCGACATCGTGCGCTTGGCGGTATAACGCAGCCGGTTATAAGCGGCTTGCTGCAATTTCGAGGTCGTAAACGGCGGCGGTGGATTGCGCCTCTTTTCTTTTTGCGTGACGCTGGCCACCTGCCACTTGGCCTTGCTCACCGCGGCGACAATTTTGTCCGCGCTCTCCTGATTCTTTACTTCGATGTCCTCGCCTTTGTATTTGGAGAGTTTGGCTTCAAAAAGCGGCGGCTGCCCGGCGTCCAGCAGCGCGTGAATGGTCCAGTATTCCTGTGGGATGAACGCGCGAATTTGCTGCTCGCGCTCGACGATCAGCCGCAGCGCCACCGTCTGCACGCGCCCGGCGGAAAGCCCGCGGCGCACCTTGTCCCACAGAATCGGAGAAACTTTGTAGCCCACGATACGATCGAGCACGCGCCGCGCTTGCTGCGCATCCACCAGGTTGCTATCCACCTGCCGTGGTTTATCGAACGCCGCCCGAATGGCCTTGGGCGTAATCTCATTGAACGTGACCCGGAAAATCTTTTTCGGATCGATGGCCACAACTTCTTTCTTGGGCTCTTCTTCTTGCTTCACCGGCTCTTCCGGCTTGGCATTTTTCTTCTTGAATCTTGAAACGCTCGGTTCTTGCTCGATGAACTTGGCAGGCTTCGAGAGCACCATGGCCAGATGCGCCGAAATCGCTTCACCCTCGCGATCAGGGTCGCCCGCTAGATACACCGCATCCGCGGTCATCGCTGACTTGCGAAGATCGTTGATGACTTTGCCTTTGCCCGCGATGATCTGAAGCGTGGGCTCAAAAATCTTGTCGTCATCGATGCTGATTATTTTTCCGGCCGGCGTTTCTTTGGCTTTGGCTCTCTTGCTGCCCTTCTTGGCTTTGCGCTTTTTCTTTTTCTTGCCGCTTTCTTCTTCGCCGGGCAGACGAATGCCGATCGTCTTCTTGGGCAGGTCCATCACGTGGCCGATGGATGCTTTGACGGTGAAATTCCGCCCCAGATATTTATTAATCGTTTTCGCCTTTGCGGGCGATTCCACAATTACGAGCGAACGTGCCATCTTTATCTTTGTAACTCCGTAATGTTGTTCTAGAGGGGGCTGACCGCGCGGCGTGTGTCCTTCTCGCTACCTTAAGCGCTCGGCCCGAATCCCTATGGGGGTCTGCGTTTTGATGCGGCGGCGGCCCTTATGGATGCGTCCGCGGTTTGATGCCCGCCTCGGGCTAGGGATGCCAGTCTCTATCTACCACTACAGCAAGGCTTTGCTGAACTGCTTGCCCGGCAGTTGGCGGTTGATGCCTTTCATCTCCAGGTTAAATATCGTAGCCAGAACTTCCCGAAGAGTTCAAGCCGGAGCGTTCTTAGAGATGTCATCAAATAGGCCCCGGCGAGTCCGCTCGTATAGTAATTGAGTTGTCGAGTAGTGCCAGAAGAAAAACATTTTGGCGTGCGAAAACCGCGGTTATGGGGTCTTCGGCTGCGATCCCGCCGGGGGATGCGGGTTGCCGAAGCCAATTTCAATCGGCGTATCCTTGGGAAGGACCACGTCGTGCCCGCGCGAGAGAAAATTCGCGTAGATGGATGAGGAAGCACCATAAGCCCCAAAGGCCAGCGAAACCGGCGTGGACTTCACCGCCAAGCTCAGCAGCGCGCCCGTCAATCGAAAACCAGACCCTCCCGCCGCCGTCCGTACTCCTGGGTCGCCGCCTGAGTCCACGGTGTGGTGCTCGGCGTCGGGATGCGATGCAGCTGCGGCCAGCAGCACCGCGAGCCCCGTCGACAGATACCGCGTCTGGTTGTCGGTGGTGTGCGCTCCGCCCTCCTCGTCTAGCTTCATGTGCGCGCTTCGCGCCACTTCGAGTGCTTCCAGGTTGCCGATCATCCCCTGCGAACGTGCTTCTGGATGCTCTGCCTGTTCTCGAACTTGAGCTAGCGCTTGCGCTGCTTCGTCAGGAGTTTCAATGCGGTCGAAGATCAAGCGCAGCTCTCCATTGTGGTGCAGTTTATGCGCCGGTTTCGCTAGCAGAACCCTGCCGATCAGGCGGCTGTTTGCAGGCAGAACGAGTTGCTTCGTCGGGGAATACAGCGGCTCGCTCAGCACGGCGGTCACCGCGGTGTCGCGCCTGGCGGTAGCCGAACTTACTTCCGCAACCAGGCGCGCTTTCAAGGTGCTGTCCGGCACTGGCGCGCTTCCCACCTCGGCGAGTTGTCCGCCCGTGCGCGTGGCCTCGCCAAAATCAAGAGGCTCTGCGAGGTCCGCCACAAAGCGCGTCCCAGGCTCCAGGTACTGCCGCCGGTACGGCGATTGCGAAACCAAAAACTGCTTCAGGCGGTGCAGCTTTCCCGGCGCGCTTATCTGTTGCCAGCCTTCGTGTACCTGGTCCTTGGCCTCTTGGATCTTGCCTTTGGCTTCCTTTTTGGCTTGGTCTGTGGCGCGCTCGGCAGCACTTTTCTGCTTGGCCTTTTCCGGATTGCTTACCAGGTGCACCACTTCGCCCGTCGCCGTGGACACCGTTGTCTTGATCGGAAGCTGCCGGCCATAAGGCAAAGTCAGCGTTTCGAAGGTGACCTCGTATTTGTGGAAGGGAGAAAAGTTGCCGTTGGCGTAGGCCAGCGTTCGTTTTACCCCAGGGACCGGACTGACGTTTACAACCCGCCCACTCGCCACACTGCCGGCCGGAATCACGGCCTGGTCGAAGGCGTAAACCGTCTCCACCACCTGGCCATGAACAATCTCGCCGGCACGGTCAATACGAGTCCGCTGGTCCAGCGCGATGCGCAGCGGCGTTGCTTTGGGCAAGCGGAGAGAGATTGTTGCAACAAGCGCGTTTGCCGCATTCCGGGGTCCTTCATCGGTGCAGGAAACCGGAGCGCAAAGGAAATCGCGCGCATCCGCTTCCGGAGTGTCATTGCAATTCGGTAGCGGCAGGGGAAGCGAACTCGGGGGTGCGCCGGGCGCTGGCTCCGATTGCGCGTAGATCGGCGCACAATGCAGAATTGCCAGTGAAAAGCCGAGAGAGATGCAACCGCCATAACGCACTGTCGAACACCTCAGGGACGAAGTCCGGGCGGGGGGAAACCGGCTTGGCTTCGAATACCGCAAAAAACATAGCGCGTTGCCGGTGCGGTGTCTACCACCCGTTCGGACACTTCGTTCAGACGCCGGTCCTTGACCAAGAGTTGGCCGGCGCATGCTGCTGCCCAGCCTGCAGATGATCTTAGAATAAATTTCAGTGGTGTGGTTGCGCCGCGTCCTCTTCGAGAATGGCATCCAGCGTATTGAGGAACAAATCCGCATTGGCTTCGGAAAAAACTAACGGTGGACGGAGCTTGATGACGTTGTGGTGCGGCCCATCGGTGCCGGCGAGGATGCCGCAATCACGCAAGCGATTCACGATATAAGAGGCCTGCAAAGGGGCAGCCTCGCGCGTTTCACGGTCCAGGACCAGGTCGATCCCCAGGAAAAGCCCCGAGCCGCGCACGTCCCCAATTAACGCATCGCGGGCCTGCAATGCCTTCAAGCCCTCGATGAAATGAGCTCCGACGCGCAGGGCATTCTGCTCTAATTTCTCTTCTTCGAGGACGTCCAGAACCGCCAGCCCCGCGGCGCAAGCGACCGGGTTGCCGCCAAACGTGCTGAAAAATTCCATTCCATTGTTAAAGGAGTTGGCGATCTCCGGCGTCGTCACCACCGCCGCGAGCGGAAACGCATTTCCCATCGGTTTACCCAGCGCAACGATATCCGGAATGACGCCTTGCGTCTCGAATCCCCAGAAATGTGTTCCCAGTCGCCCAAATCCCACCTGCACCTCGTCGGCGACGCAGACTGCACCGGCCCGGCGAACGTGGTGGTAAACCTCCGCCAGATAATCGGGCGGAAAAACAATCTGGCCACCAACGCTCGGCAGCGTTTCCGCAATGTAGGCCGCGACGCCCCGGCCTGCGGCTCTGCTACGCTCCAGAATCTCCGCAACGTGACCCGCATACTTTCTGCCAGCCTGCTCGTCTCCCCGCCGGTATGCGCCGCGATAATCATCCGCGAGTGGAGCCACGTGCACCCACGGTTTTTTGCCGCGGCCTCCTGGACCATTAAACTTGTATGGACTGATGTCGATGAGCGTGTTGGTGTGGCCATGGTAGGCGTGCTCCAGCACGATAATGTCTTCGCGGCCGGTATGTGCGCGCGCCAGCCGTAGCGCCAGCTCATTGGCTTCGCTGCCGGAATTCAGAAAAAAACAAACGCGCAGCGGTTCGGGCAGCAGCCGCGTCAGCCGCTGGGCGTAACGGTTGACGTTGTCGTGTAGATAGCGGGTGTTGGTATTCAGCAGGCGCAGTTGCTCCTCGGCCGCTTCGACCACACGGGGATGGCTGTGCCCCACCAGCGGCACGTTGTTGTAAACGTCCAGATACGCCCGGCCCGTCTCGTCATACAAATACTGCATCCACCCGCGAACCATTTTCAGCGGGCGCTGGTAAGACAAGCTGAGATTTTTCCCCAGCAAAGCGCGCCGCGTCGCAAGCGTCTTGCCGAGTGTGGGCTCTTTTCGAGGAAACCGGCCTTCAGGAATTCCCAGCAGCAGATTTGGATCCGGCGAAAGGCTCGTCCAAACCTCACGCTGCGAAGCATAAGCGACACCCGGAAAATTCGCGCCCAGCTCGAGCAGATCCAGAATAATTTGAAAATGCAGATGCGGCGTCCAGCCTCCGTTTTCTTGCGTTGACCCCATGCGCGCGAATGGTTGGCCTCTGGCGATGCGCTGGCCCGCTTCCAGGACAGCGAGTGAATCCTTGCTCAGGTGCCCGTAGAGCGTGAAGAAATCCTCGCCCTCGCTGGTCTCGTGACGCAAAATCACGACCGGTCCGTAGTCCAACGGAGCCGTATTGTTCGCCACGATGTGGACCACGCCATCCAGCGGCGCCCTGACCGCCGCCCCCGGCTCGACAAAAAAATCCATGCCGAGATGCACGGTCCGCCGTTCCTCGGTAGGATTGCTGCTCGCGCCAAACAGTAACGAAGTGTAAAGCAGCCGCGCTTCATGGTAACGCCCGACTCCCACGGATGCGCCAGCGGTCTTCACGGCGGCAAATATTTTTTCGGTCAGCGCGGGCGTTTCTGAGGCCCGCGGGTCGGCGCCAAGAAATGTGCTGCCAACACCCAAATCAAGAACCAAGCTCGGTGCCGTCCGCAAATCCACATGCAAAATCGAAGCCGCGGACCCGCCGCTCGCTTTCAGCCATTTCCCAATTTTTTCCCTTTGGGGAACGGCCGGAAGCCCGCAAGCCGCGCGAAAACTGTAATGCGCAAAACGCGGATGGATTTTCGCCAGCCGATCCAGTGCCTGCCACGCGGGCGCTTCGCTGACCGTCACGTACGAATCGTCCGGCTTCACCGTCTTGCGGTGCGCCGAATTCGTGACGCTCACCGCCAGCCGCGCACCGATCAACGCAAAAAGTACAGACAACTCCAACTCATCCAGCGGAAATGCACTGTGGTATCCGGCAACAATCGCCGTCGCTGCTGGCAGGGGATCTGCTTTCCCAAGGATCCCGTATGCCGCGGCAATCGCCGCCTCGGACGTCGTGATCCCTTCGTGCATGTCCCCAAAATCAATCACTCCCGCGATTTTTCGCGGTTGCGGCCACCGATCGCTCACCAGCACGTTGTAGTCGTTCGCATCGCCGTAGATCACGCTGCGCCGCAGCCGTGGCAGCGCCGGGACCACTTCCGCTTCATAAAGCGCAAGAAATTTTTCGACCAGCGCCCGGCGGTTCGCATCGCCTATGTCCTTGAGGTAGTCCCTAATCCAGCCCGCCCGCGAAGAATCCCATTGCAATTCGCGCCGCGCCGCGCTGTGCGCAAACGATTGCAGCGCCGCATCCATCTCCCCAAGAAATCGCCCCATGTCGCCAAGCAGTTCCGGTGAATGCGGGCGCACTTTTGCGAGAACGGTTCCCTTCAAAAAGGTGAGCAGCCACACCAGCCGCGTCGAGCCGTCCGCTACGGCCTTCGCTGTAAACAGTTCGCCTTGTCGATTGGGAATAACGCGTGGCAGAGGCAAGTGCGGCGCGCGTTGTGCCAAATGCGTAAGCGCCCGGCATTGTAGGTCTATGAAGGAACGCTCCCGCGCCGGATGCATCACCTTCAGCACGAACGCCGGCCCGTTCGTTGACCCCGGCTCGGTCCGAGTCACTCTCTCATTTGTAGTCAGATGGAAGTTGTCGTCGTACTCGCCCGGCAACGCCCTCGCCGTGGCTTCCATTCCATACAGCTCGCGCGCCAAGCGCACCGCTTCCGCTTCCGTTACCGGCTGAGTTACGCGCGCCTCCAGCAGCATGCGCCAAATCTTATCCGTAAGTGCCGGAGCGCGTCCAATCCGCAGAGTTAAATCTTTCCAGCGAACCGCGCCCGCTGCCCGACTCGCGGAATCGCTACCTAAAGCTTCTCCCGCGGCTCCCGCACCGAAACCGGCCCATTCACTGTCGACAAGCGGATCATCGCCGGCGAGTTCCCGAATTCAATCCTCCGGTGCTCGTCGTCCCAAGTCTTGCGCGCGTTCTCGCAAATGCTCGCTTTGCAGCTCACCGGCGCGTAGTTCGTCGATTCCACCACGAAGCTGGATTGGTACCCGCTCGGTACCATCAGCGTTACAGGCCCATTCTTGGCGTCCGCCGTCAGCCCCGTGCCGCTCCAGGTGGTCCCTTCTAGTTCCACGGAAATCGGACCGTTCTCGGTATGAATCCGCACGCTTCCCCTGCTTCGGTCCAGGCTGATCGGCCCATTCACCGCGGTGATCTCCGCGTCTCCCGAAAAATTCTTCAAGCTGATCGGTCCGTTGTGCGCCCGTGCTGTCAATTTGCCCTCCACGTCGTAAAAGGACAGGGGACCGTTCATCGTCTCCAAATCGAGCGTCGCCGATTTCGGCGTGCGAATCAGCAAGTACACGGTCCACTCATCATCATCCCCAGGACCTTTCGTGGAAACCCTGCCGCCTTCAATCGACATCGTGATTTCGGAAAGGATTCTCTCGGCATCGCCAGAGGCGGCCGCGGCTTTGCAAGCCGTCACCGAATAATTCGCATTGTCCCAGCCAACCACCTGCACCCCGCCGTTGGTGTGTGGCTCGACCTGCAACACTGCGGCTTCGGCCTTCGTCAAGGTGCGCTCCTCGGAACGCACCACGGCGTCCTGGTCGTCAAACCGGATTCGCAGGTCGGAACAAGCGGTCGCTGGCTGCCTGGGCCCGCCAGAAATGTTTACGGAGTGATGATGCCGGCTCGCCCGCGCGCTCGTAAACCCGAGCGCCAGCAAAGCGGACATGGCAATTAGAAAAAAGAAGCTGCGTCGAGGCATGGGGTCCTCCCTGCAGCTATAGACGACCGAAGGGGCCGTTTGTCACGCCCCCTCCCGCTGAAATTTCAGTCCCAGCCATCCCAGTCGTCGTCCGTCCCAATAGGGGGCCCATCCGGGGGTTCGGCCGGAGCCGTAAGCTCAATTCGCTTCGGATCCTTCTCAAACTGCTCGATTTGTTTCGCTGCGTAAAACATGTGAGCTTGGTCAGAAATGACCTGCATCCCTCCCGCTGGGGAGTTAAGCCAGTCTTTCAGCTCGTGAAGCTTCAGTGCAGCTATGGCGCGGACTTCGTCGCTAGCATGCTCGTTTGCGGAAATGGCTAAAAGGTCATACAGCACGACGTTGTCCACGGCCTGAGCGATCTCTCCCTCGTAGCCCTTGGCGTGCCGCGCTTTCCAAGTGCCATTGAGTACCGTATCGAGGATCTCCTCCAGTCCCGGGTTGTCCGCATTCCGCGCATGAAACTCCACCAGCCGCGCGGCCCGCTCCGGATTAAACAGAAACGACAAGGTATGCTGCGCCGCCGCTTCCGCCGGAGCCAGCGCGTCAAACGCCGGGCTGGTCCGAATCTTGAAGTGCTCCCTCCCGCGCTCGTATTCCGGTGGACGCGGCGGAATCATTTTCAACAGCGGCTCCGGCAGAGCCAGTACTTCCGGCTTCAGCGTCCCCAACACTGCTGCCAGCGCCCGCCTCTGCTCCGCCGGCGCGACGATTTCGGTCGGCGTCTCCCCGTCGCCCCGCAGCGCAAACGTATAGTCCAGCCCTCCCACGAGCTTGCTCGCCGCCTCCACCTGGTACCGATGCAGCAAGTACATCGGCACCAGCACATCTTCCAACGTCGCCAGCGGCGCCCCCTCCCGAATATTGTTCTCTCCAAACCGCTTCAGCACCGCGGCGCGAACCTGCATCAGACGGTTCAATTCATCAACCGCGTTCCCTCCGGAATCCCACAGATGCGCCAGGCTGCTCGAAGAACCCGCCGGACGCGCGTCTTGATCCGTCAAGTAACGCAGTCCGCGCCCAAAAGCATCCAGCAGAATTTTATTTAGCGCCGCTTGTTCGTTCGTCCCTGGAGCAAAATCCTGGTAGCCAAACGCAATCGACACCTTGTCCCATTCCCCGATTCCCTTGGCATACGCATCGGATAAATCCGGCGCACCGTCCGCCCCCAGCTTCACGTACGGCGGCGGATAATCCATCACCGAAGAGCGGTTCACCGTGCTCGCCGAATAGTTGTGCATCAGCCCAAGCGTGTGCCCCACTTCGTGCGCCGCCAGTTGCCGCAGCCGCGCCAGCGCCATATCTTGTGCTCTCGCAGTCCCCGGTTTGCCCTTTTCGTACGGCGCCAACAGCCCTTCCGCGATCAGAAAGTCCTGCCGCACCCGCAGCGATCCCAGCGTCACGTGCCCCTTGATGATTTCGCCGGTCCGTGGATCAATCACCGCCGCCCCATACGACCATCCGCGCGTCGCCCGATGCACCCACTGGATTACGTTGTAACGCAGGTCCATGGAGTCCGCGCCTTCCGGCATCAGCTCCACCTGGAACGCATTCTTGTAACCCGCCGCCTCAAAGGCTTGGTTCCACCACCGCGCGCCCTCCAGCAGCGCCGAGCGAATGGGCTCAGGCGCACCGCGGTCCAGGTAATACACGATCGGCTCGACCGGCTCGCTCATCGCCGCCTGGGGGTCTTTTTTCTCCAGCCGGTGTCGCGCCGTGAACCGCTTCAAGATCGGCTCGCTGATGGGAGTGGCGTAATCCATGTACGCAATTCCAAAAAAGCTAGACCGCGGATCGTATGCCCGCGGCTTGTACCCTGGCGGCGGAAGCTGCACGAACGAATGATGCTCGCGCACCGTAATCGATTCAGGCGAAGGCGTCACGTCGCGCACCCAGCGCCCCGGTTCATCGCCGGCGAACGTCAGCGTCGCCTCTACTTCCGTATTCAGCGGAAAATTTTTCGTTAGCGGCAAATAAATGGCGCACCGCGTCCCATCCAGCCGGTAGCTACCCTGCTTCGTCCGCCGCAGCGCCGCCGGAATCCCATGCGCATCACGCAGGAAAAAATCCGTCGCCTCTACCAGCGCGCGATCCTTCTCTTCCGCCTCGACTTTGAAACCCCACAGCGCGGACTCCGCAAACGAATCATGCACCGCGCGCCGCTCGTAGGGATCGTCGCTGACCGCCCGGTATTCCAGATTTTCCTGGATCAGCAGCACCTTCGGCCCGCTGCGTTCAAAACGCACAATGCCTCGCGCGCCCAGCTGCCCGCGGTCCAACCCAATATCATTCGACCCCATCCCCGCTGAAAGTCCGCTCTGGTAAAGGAACTCGCTCCCCCACTTGTCGATCTCCAGCCACAGCTTCCCCTGCTTGGCATCCCAATAAAGGTTGAAGTACCCCGGCTTCTTCTCCATCCCCGCCGTCTTTTCCTCAATCGTCGGCGTTTTCCCAGCTTCCGCCCGAACTCCCCCGGGTTTCTCCGCCATCGTCGGAGCCTGTCCCGTTTCGGGCGCGCCCCAAGCGGAATGCGCCCCTGCCAGCGTCGCCCCCAGCAACAAAACGCTCATCCAAGCCTTCGTCATAGCCGATCCTCCCAACTCGCCAAATGGTTTTACATCAGAATGTAGGAGATGGTGAACTCATATCGTTTTAGCCAGATTTGACTGGCGCTGTTAATGGCCTGGGGACGCGGCATGCTGCGCCTCGGTTAGTTAGCGCTAGCGCTAAAGCTCCCTGCCCCGTGACAAATCCGTTTCTCCGTCGTCCATAACCCAGCGCCAACCCGAACCCCGGCGCCACGGTCGTCGTTCCCTCAATCTCCCCGATTGGGGAACCCCCGACCGCTGAACTTCGTAGAGCAGGGGAGAGGTGTTCTATGGCAAGCCTGCCAGGCAATTTTCGCTACGCCCTCCGCCAATTCCGGCTCTCCCCGGTTTTTACGGCCGCAGCAGTTCTTACTCTGGCTTTGGGCATCGGGGGGACCACTGCAATTTTTACCCTGATCCACGCCGTGATGCTCCGCTCCTTGCCCGTTTCCGACCCTGCCCGCCTCTACCGCGTCGGCGAAGGCGACGACTGCTGCGTCGAAGGCGGTCCCCAGGACCGCTGGGGCATGTACTCCTTCCCTTTGTACGAGCGCCTCAAGGCAGAAACCCCCGAATTCGAGGAGGTTACCGCTTTCCAAGCCGGGCGCTGGCGCCTGGGCGTGCGGCGACAGGGTGCCGAATCCGTGGCTCGTTCTCTCCGCTCGGAGTATGTCTCTGGCACTTATTTCCGAACGCTGGGCGTTGGAGCCTTTGGTGGTCGCGTGTTTACTCCTGATGACGACAAGCCCTCCTCTCCTCCTGTCGCCGTGCTCAGCCATCGTGTCTGGCAGACTACTTATGCCTCTGATCCTTCGGTAGTGGGTTCGACGTTCGTTGTCGAAGGCCATCCTTTGACGGTGATCGGCGTCGCTCCTCCTGGGTTTTTCGGCGAAACTCTCGAGAGCGATCCTCCTGATATCTGGCTCCCCCTTCAACAGGAACCCATGATGAATGCCGAAGGCAGTTTGCTTCGCCAGCCCGTCTCTGCTTGGCTTCGCATGATTGGGCGCCTGCGTCCGGGAGCCGCTGTCGACGGCATGGCTCCCCGCCTCACTGGAATCCTTCGCCAGTGGCTGCAGACCGATTCGGGCTACCCCGCCAACTGGATGGCCGACATAGTCCGCCTGCTTCCCAAACAAGTAATTTCTGTAATTCCGGCTGGAGCCGGTATTGCCGTGATGAAAGAAGAGTACGGCCGCAGCTTGCAAATCCTTTTGTCGGTGTGCGGCTTAGTTCTTCTGATTGCTTGTTCCAATGTGGCGAACCTGCTGCTCGCTCGCGGCGTGGCGCGTCGCGGCCAAACGGCGGTGCGCCTTGCCGTCGGCGCTACGCCCCGGCAAATCGTCATGCAAGCTCTTACGGAAAGTGTGCTGCTCGCCATCGGCGGCGGAATTGTCGGCCTTCTGGTGGCCATGGCTGCCGCCCGCCTGCTGCTGGCACTTGCTTTTCACCGCGCGCATTTCCTTCCCATCAGCGTCGCTCCATCGCTCATGGTTTTGGCCTTTGCCTTCGTCTTGGCGCTCCTTACGGGAATTATTTTCGGCGCGGCTCCCGCCTGGCTCGCCACTCGCACCGACCCCGCCGAAGCGCTGCGGGGTTCGGGCCGCGGCACACAGGATCGCTCTTCCTTCGCACGCAAAGCACTGCTCGTCGTCCAAGCCACTCTATCCGTTGTCCTCGTCGCCGGTGCCACCATGTTGGCCCGCAGCCTCAATAGGCTCGAGAATCAGGACTTCGGATACCAGGTACAAAACCGCGTGGAAGTCAGCATGAACCGGGCTCCCGCCACCTATACGCAGCCTCAGTTGGCTTCGCTCTATCGCCAGCTCGAAGATCAGCTCAACCGTCTCCCCGGCGTTCAGGGCGTCGGCTTGGCCCTGTATAACCCGCTCACTGACAATTGGGGCGAACTCATCATGGTGGCCGGACATCCTCCGGCCAAGTTCAACGAGGAATCGGGCGCTTCCTGGGATCGCGTGAGCGCCAACTATCTTCAGAATCTTGGCATACCAATTTTGCGCGGACGCGGGTTTACCGCCGCCGACAACGAGACCACCGCCCCGGTGACCATCGTCAATGAGGCTTTCGTGAAACGCTTCTTTAAGAGCACGGAAGACCCCCTGGATCAGCATTTTGGCCTCGATGTCCCCGAGTACGCGGGCACTTTTCGCATCGTCGGCGTCGTACGCGATGCCAAATTTGCCGGCTGGGGTCTCCGCCGGCCGGCGCGTCCCATGTTCTACGTGCCGCTGGCCCAAACTGTGAATTATCCCGACGACTTGATGAAGAAAGTTGAGTTGAACTCCCACTTTATCGGCGGAATCCTGCTCGTAACCAACCTGACCCCGGGCGCCCTCGAAGCCCAGCTCACCAGGATCTTGACGGAGCTGGACCCCAACCTCACCATCAACAGCATCCGTACCATGCGGCAGCAAATTGAACTTTCCTTTGATCAGGAGCGCGCTGTAGCCAGTCTCGCCGGCCTGTTTGGCACCGTGGCGCTGATCCTTGCCGCCATTGGCCTGTACGGCGTCACCGCCCATTCCGTGGCCCAGCGCACCAATGAAATCGGCATCCGCATGGCCCTAGGCGCCGACCGTCCGAGCGTGCTTGGTCTGGTCTTGCGCGGAGCCTTGCAACGCGTGCTGATTGGCTTGCTGCTCGGCCTGCCCCTGGCCGTCGGCGCCGGACGCTTGATCGCCGCGCAACTCTACGACGTTTCTTCCTGGGACCCCGTGGCCCTAACCTTGGCCGCAAGCGCCCTGGCCATCTGCTGCTTTTTCGCCGCCATCATCCCTGCCAACCGTGCCGCCTCCATCTCCCCCATCGACGCCCTGCGCATGGAGTGAAAGTAACCCCATCAGCGACGTGGCCCCGGACCGCGCCGAGAGATCGGCAAAGTTCCCCCGTCTAAAATTACCCTTGACAAAAACATAATTTATATTATACATATTTTAATACATAACTACGTTCGGGGCGAGAACGGGCTCCGCTTTTCTTACCCCCACATCCCGGAAGCCGATTTTCAATCAATTCCAACCTTCCGAACAAGCCGGAGGATTCCTACTGCCAGAAGCTTGCCGCCCAAAAATCTGGCTTTGTTATACTGAACTTGGAACATGAGCAAACTTCGCATCTCCATCGTTCAATACTTGAACACCACGCCGCTCGTTTGGGGATTCACCAACGGCCCGCTGCGCGGCAAGTACGACTTGTCCTTCACTGTGCCCTCGCAGTGCGCCGAGCAGTTGCGCACCGGCCAAGCCGATGTCGCCATCATGCCCGCCATCGAATACCAGCGCATCGACGACCTGGTGATCCTCCCGGACATGGCCATTGCCTCGAAAAAGCAGGTTCGCAGCTTGCTGATCGTCGCCAAGAAACCCGTCGAGCAACTGAAAAGCTTTGCGCTGGACCTCAGTTCGCGCAGCACACAAGCGTTGACGCGTATCCTGTGCGCGGAAAAGTGGAAAATCGCGCCGCGGTTCTTTGAAGCGCCTCCGGACTTGAGCGCCATGCTCGACCAAGCCGATGCCGCGTTGCTGATTGGCGATCCCGCCCTGCGAATCGCCGTCGGGATCGAAAAAGACAGTTGGCCCGGCGGGGAAGGCCAAACCATTTGCCAAGCTGCCACGGTCGGAATCGCCAGCTCGGAACTGCTTTATGTTTACGACGTAGTGGGCGAATGGCGAAGCCTGACGGAATTGCCAGCCGTCCTCGCCGTCTGGGCCGCCAGGCGAGCAGTTGCTACCCCCGAATTGACCGCCGATTTCCTGGTCTCCCGTGATTGCGGTTTGTCGCGCATCTCGGAAATCAGCTTCGACGCAGCGCGCGATCTCGGACTGCCGCAGCGTACGCTGGAATCCTACCTGCGCCAAAACATCGATTTCTCTCTCGATGAAGAAAATCGCGGCGGCCTGGAATTGTATTTTGCCCACGCCGCAAAACTAGGCTTGATCCCGCAGGCCAAGCCAATCGAGTTGGCGAGGAAAGCAGAAGTTGTAGGGCCGGCCTTCTGAGGCGGGCCGCGGCATGGCCCGTGAAGTAAGGGCGCAGCATGCTGCGCCCCAGCTAGCGAGATCATAAGTTCCGGCGCGCAACCTGCTTCGGTTACAATTGATTTGGCAACAAGCGAAGGAAAACTCTTGGGACTGACCAAACAGCAAGCGCGCGAGCTGCTCGAATCCGATGACCTCATCGGCCTCGGCATGGAAGCGCACCAAATGCGCCTGAAGAAAAACGATCCTCGCGTCGTTACCTACCAAATCGACCGTAACATCAACTACACCAATTTCTGCACCGAGTATTGTTCCTTCTGCGCTTTCTACCGCCCGCTCGGCGCGCAAGACGGCTATATCCTTTCCTTCGAGGAAATCTACAGGAAAATCGACGAAATGCTGGAGCTCGGCGGTACCGGAATTTTGCTCCAAGGCGGGCTGCACCCGGACTTGCAGATCGGCTATTACGAAAATTTGCTGCGCTCCCTGAAAGCCCGCTACCCGCAAGTGCATTTGCATTGTTTTTCCGCACCAGAAATTCTGTGCATCGCGGAAGTCAGCGAACTCAGCATCCGCGAAACGATTCAGCGCCTGATGGACGCGGGGCTGCAATCCATTCCTGGCGGCGGCGCCGAAATCCTCGACGATGAAGTTCGCGCGAAAATTGCCCGCCTAAAATGCACCAGCGACAACTGGGAAGAAATGCACCGCACCGCCCACTCCCTCGGACTGCGCACCACCGCTACCATGATGTTCGGCTGCGGCGAAGAATTGCGCCATCGTGTGAATCATCTCGAGCGCCTCCGCCGCATTCAGGAAGATACCGGGGGCTTCACTGCTTTCATTCCCTGGATGTTCGCCGCTGAAAATACCGCACTCGGAAAAAAAGTCCAGGAAACTACGGCGGTCGATTACCTGAAAACGCTGGCCGTCAGCCGACTTTATCTCGACAACATCGACCACATCCAATCCAGCTGGCTCACTCCCGGAATCAAAGTCTGCCAGGTGGGTTTGCAGTTCGGCGCCGACGACGTCGGCAGCATCCTCATCGAAGAAAATGTCGTCTTCGCCGCCGGCGTAAAAAACCGCACCAACGAAAGCGAACTCCGCCGCGTCATCTCCGACGCCGGCTTTATCCCCGCCCAGCGCGACACACTCTATCGCAGTTATGCTTTGAAATGATGGAAGCCGTTCGAGAACGATTGACTAAGGCGGCCTAAGCTGGTGGTTTTGGGCGCAGGTGGATGGAAACATCGACGACCATGCCGTCGGGCAGCTCAACGTCTTCGAGCAAATAAAGAACTCCCCCGCGGAAGCGCGCTTGGATTTTTCGCGGCTCGGGCTTGGAACTGCCCGTTTCGGGTTTGCAGCTTTGCGGTTCAGGTTTGGAGTTCGGCGCCGCGGTTTTCTTTGCCGCGGCCAAGCCGGGAGTTTTTCCTTCTGTTTCATCCAGCGCTTCGTTGGCAAGGGCGTCGGCTTCGCGATTTTGTTCGCGATAGACATGCTCGATACGGAAAGACTCGAAAGCCTTGGACATTTTTAGCGCGCGCTCGAAAAGCGGACGAAGATCCTCGCTCTTTACTTTGTATTGCCCGCGCATTTGCTTGACGAGAAGCTCGGAATCGCTTTCGATGCGAATGGTGCGCACGCCGTGAGATTCCGCATAATCCAGCGCGGCGATGAGCCCGTAGTATTCGGCGACGTTGTTGGTCATGCGGCCGATGTATTTTTTCAGCTTGGCCACGACTTCGCCGCGGCCATCGCGGATGATTACGCCGTAAGCAGCCGGCCCAGGATTGCCGCGCGAGCCGCCGTCAATATTAATGCGATACGCCGCCGCCGGCGGCGGCTCCGTTGGAGCTTCGGCGAAAAGATTTTTTGCACGGGAAGTGGGCGGGTGTTTCGGCATCAGGAATTCGTCGGAGCCACCGCAGTTGTGTTCGCGGAACCCGACGTAGGATTCGCGATGGGAATGGGTTCCAGCGAGTAAAGGATCAAGCCGCAGCTTTCGCAGCGGAAAACTTCTTCATTGGTTTCCGAACGCAGCTCTTGAAGAATATGCGGCAGGACGCGCATGCCGCAGCCGCGGCACTGCCCGTCGCGGGCTTCGGCCATGGCCGTGCCGTTGTGGCGTTTGGCGATGCGCACATAAAGCTCGCGCAGCTCTTCGGGAACCGGAGCGATGATTTTCTCGTGCTCGGCTGTACGGGCGTCGAGCTGCTTCTTTTTCTCCGTGCCTTGTGCCTGAATTTCTTTTCGTTCCGCGGCGATGGCTTGCTCGGCTTCCTTCAATCTCGATTCAGCTGTTTTCACGCGGCGCTCGATTTCCTCGGCGGCCATCAGCACTTCGAGCTGGCGGTCATCGGCTTTGCCTACTTCGGCTTCGGCGTTGGCGATTTCATGCTGCAGGGCTTTGTAGGCTTCGTTGGTTTTTACGGCGCCGCTCTGGTCGCGATACTTGCGCGCGCGGTCTTTCCACTGCTGGGCGTCGAACTCGAATTTCTTGCGTTCGGCCACGACCTGGGCGTGCGCTTCCTTGGCGGAAGCGACATCGACGCGCGCACCGCTGAGTTTCGCTTCCGCTTCGCGGATACGTTTCGGAAAGGCCTCCAGCTCCGCGCGCAGCACGGCAATCTGGTGGTCAACGCGTTGCAGCTCGATCAGGTGAGGAATTGCCGGATGCATGGGTAGGCAATTCTAACACAGGGACGCGGCGGTCTTTGCAGGAACCTTAGGGGCGGATAGAATGCCAGCGATTCGCACGCAAGAAATCGGTACTTGCTGGTTCTAAGAAGGAGGGAAGATGCCGCACGTGCAAATTACCTGGGTGGAGGGGCGTACGCCGGAGCAAAAGCGGAAAATCGCGGAACGCGTCACGACCGTATTGATCGAAGATGGCAAAGCCAAACGCGAAAATATTCACGTGTCGTTTCACGATGTTCCCGCGACGAATTATGCCGAAGCTGGTGTGCTGGTGGCGGACCAAAAGCGCACGCTGTGAATCCTGCGCTTGCACGAAGCGCGTGTTTTTTCCTGTATCCGGCGCGCCGGGCTTGCTGCACGAGACGATCGAGAACCCGAGAAGAGGAGGACCTCAAGTGGCCAACCCCATTGATAAACGGGTGGAGCGCTGGATTTCCGCCGGGGTTGTGGATGCAAGCACGGCGGCGCGCATTCGAACGTTCGAGGAGTCACAAGGATCGAGCGAGCGCTTGCGATGGCCGGTGTTGCTGGCGGTGGCGCTGGGCGGAGTGCTGCTTTCGGCAGGAGTCTTGCTGTTCGTGGCCGCGCATTGGGACGAACTCTCGCCGGCCTCGCGTTTCACGCTAGTCATGTTTCTGGTGGCAATTTTTCCCACCGCCGGCGTTTTCACGGAGGAACGGTTCTCGGCGCTTTCAACGACGTTCTACGCCATCGGAACGATTTGCTTAGGTGCGGGAATTTTCCTGACGGCGCAAATATTCAACCTGCAGGAGCACTGGCCAACGGGGATTCTGATGTGGGCCGCCGGTGCGCTGGCGGGGTGGCTGTTGCTGCGGCACTGGACGCAGGCAACGCTGCTGGCATTGCTTGTCCCCGCGTGGCTGGCCGGAGAATGGGAACTACGTACCGAGGGATTTGCTGTTAGCAACCGGCTGCTCACCGAAGGACTGCTGCTCGTGGCGATTACTTACTTGTGCGCAAGAACGAGCGTAGAGGATTCCGCGGCGCGGCGGGCGCTGGCGTGGGTTGGCGGTATCGCCTTCTTACCCCTCGGCGTGTGGGCCTTTCTGGAACCGCGCGAAAACTGGGGATGGTGGGGCGCTCAGAATCGGCCAGGCATTTCGGCGCTGCTGCACATTGCCGGGTGGGCGATCGCCATCTGTGCGCCGCTGGCGCTAGCGTTGGCGCTGCGGAAAAGAGCCGCTTGGACTAACGCGATTGCGGCGGTCTGGGTACTGATGATCGCAACGTTCCGGGCCCCGCATGAGGTCGCCGGCGGAAAACTGCCGGTATTTGCGTGGAATACTCTGGGACCTTATTTTTGGGCGGGAATCGGAGCGCTCGCGATGGTGGGCTGGGGGTTGCTGGAGCGGCGGCGCGAGCGGATCAACTTGGGAGTCGCCGGCTTTGCGCTCACAGTAATTATTTTCTATTTCTCGGACGTGATGGATAAGCTGGGCCGTTCGACGAGCCTGATCGGGCTGGGAGTATTGTTCTTGTTCGGCGGATGGGTGCTGGAGCGGACGCGGCGTCAACTGGTCGCGCGGGTCGCAGGAGGAACGCCATGAGCGCACCACGGAAGGGAATCATCCTGGCAGTGCTGCAGTTGGCGATTGTCGCCAGCCTGGCCGCGAAATACACCATCGATCGCGCGCGGTTTCCGCGCGTATGGGTCGAGACAGCAACCTACGATCCCGATTTGCCAATTCGCGGCCGGTATTTGAGCTTGCGGCTGCGCGTCGATGCCGATCGTGTGTACGCCGGTTCGGAAGCGCCAAAAGGCAATGTCCTTAATTTTTGGAGCGACCAACGAGATGTAATGCTTAGCGCCGAGGGCGGACATCTGGTGGCTTATCCTGCGCCACTGCCGACCGGATTGCGGGTAACGCGGTGGAGAACGCGCAGCGGAGGAGAGCTAGTGGCGGGTCTCAGCGAGCCGGTGGATTTCTTTTTGCCGGAACACGCTAGCGATCCGTCGCGGCGCAACGCCGGCGAGGAATTGTGGGTCGAGGTAACGGTCCCGGAAAGAGGTCCGCCACGCCCCATTCGTCTGGCGGTGAAAAAGGGAGACACGTTTACACCACTGGAGGTCCCATGAAGCGCGGACCGGCCCTTTGCGAGAAACGCGAGGAGCGATCCGCGTCTTACATGGGAACGGCGAGTGAATCGCTGTGTGTTCAGGCGTGCGAGTCGCGGCGAATCATGGACCAATCTAGGAAGTAGCCGATGCCAACGGCGAGAGGAATGATACCGAAGGTCGCGGCGGTCCAGATGTCACGGTCCGCTTGGATGCTGGCGATCAACCCGAAAGTAGCGATGTAGCCGAGGGCTCCACAGACCAGCAAGATCCCGGAGCGGCGGGAGCGCGCCGCCTGGTTCAATTCCGGCTCCATCGGAATATCGACGCCGCGGGCAATCGCCGCGAGGCGCTCTTCGCTGCGCAGTTTGCGGACCCGGTAATAGGTATAAAGTGCGCCGAGGGGAACTGCCATCCCCAAAATCACGGCCACTAATCCAATCAATTCTCCGCCCATGATGTGCTCCTTCTCTCTCTTTTTAGTCGCCTGCCGCGGCGGGCGCATTCTATTGGGAGGACCGCTTGCTCTAGAAGGTACGCGGAGGCACCAGAAAAGGTTCCCAGAATCCGCGAGAAGGTCCATGCATAAGCCACCACCGAGAAATGGCCATTCGTCCTTGTCTAGATCTAGCGCCCGAGCCTGGGATATGCCGAATTGCTGCTCATCCGTCCCGAGCAGTCCGGTCGTGAAGAGACACCCACGACAGTTTGCTGGCGCATCCGAGTGACGACGTTCAGGGCCGACCAGGACAGCGGTCACACGCAGCTGTGACTCCTATCACTTGTGGGCAACAGCACCGTTCGGGTTTCAGTCGATTTCGCGGACTTGCATGGCGGAGTCGATGGCGAGATTGGGATAACGGATGGGGGAGCCAGCCGGGGCGGGAAGATGGCGCCCGGTGACGGTGAACTCGCCGCCGGAACATTCGATGGCGTAGGAATAGCCGTCGCGCTCGGAGCGGGTCATGGAGATGGAATTGGAGGTAGTGAGTTCGTCGAGCGAAGCGCAATGGCCGTTGGTGGCGAGGTAGCCGCGTTCCGCCTGAGCAATCTCGAGGAGGTCTCTTCGAACGCCGGTCAGGCTGATGGCCTGGGTGGGAGCCGTGCCGCTATCCGTGCTGGGCATGCTCTTCAAATAGAAGTGATACACAAGGAGGCTAACTCCAGCAGCCACCAAGATGCCAACAAGAGATTTCATGTATGAATTGTGGCGCGGGGGGAGTCGCACTTCAAGCGAAGCGCGGGGCGAGTTGTAGTAGGAAACAACATCTGGCATTTTCACTCCGAAAACCTTCCGCTCTTTTAGTTCGCGGCCGAAGGATTATCCGCGGCAGGTGCCCACAAGAGCATGTAGAGAGTGGGCAAAAGCTTTCCCGTTTAGCGTTGACACCTTTGGGGTCCTGACTACGATAGATACAGAGCAGTAAAAAGAGGAGTGTCCCTGATGAAGACGAAGTCCCCGCACGCCTTGGCGCTAGCGCTGTTGCTTTCGTTATTGATCGCGATTCCGGCGGACCTTTGGGCTGCTCCTCAAGCCGCGGGGCAGCGCGCTGGCGAAGTCTCCCGTGTGATTCCGGCGGTGAGCATCGCGCGCAGCGGGAAAACCATTG